>Ga0164290_1000230_pt1 | contig 214645 bp, 176 predicted proteins | sample Micstemetagenome_FD_108782 | JGI IMG/M metagenome (GOLD analysis project Ga0164290, IMG submission 108782) | Contaminated culture microbial community from soil near Moab, Utah, USA - Microcoleus steenstrupii SON62 (Illumina Assembly) | ecosystem: Environmental > Terrestrial > Soil > Soil crust... | reverse complement strand
GGAGGAGCGCGGGCTCGTCCGGTGTGCGCGGTCGTTCATCGACCGAAGGCGATCCGACGTCGTGATCACGAGCCGCGGGCTCGCGGCGTTCGGAGCGGCGTTTCACGCCTTCTTGCGGCTCGGCCTACTCCAAGGCGTTTACGAGACCATCTACGGCGGCGGTGATGCCGTGCAGTCGAAAGGCTTTCTCACCCGAATGCGGAAGGGGCTCCGCAAGATTGCGCGTCGGTTCGGTGACCGATCGAACGTCAGCTATCCGATTCGCACGCCCACGCCGCGCCGCGCGGAGGCGGACCTCGATCGCGAGATTCGCGAGTATCGGCACCTCGCCAGGCGCGAGTGTTACCGCGCCGAGAACCTCCGCAAATGCGCCGTGCAGAAGGAGTGCGACCGCGAGCGACGGCTCGCAGAGACGATCTGGCAGGACCCGAGCGATCTGCTCTTCTGGCCGGACATCCACAAGGAAAAGCCCGACCCGCCGTACATCCATGACTGGCACCGGCAGCGGATCTTCTCGACCGTGCGCCGTCGGCGGGTTGCGCGGCGACGGCTCGCGAAGATCATCTTCACCGGGCTCAACGCGCGCGCGCCGCTGCTCCTCCCGCCCGGGCCGATGCCGCCGCACGCCGCCCGCGCGGACGCCACCGCCGACGTCGCCGCGGAGGCCGGAGCCGCTGCCACGAACGGATCGCGGCGTCGCAACAGCAAAGCGGAAGCCTTGCGGACGACGCATGGCCACCCCGTCGCGATGCGCAAAAGCACCGCTTTCGTGCTGTTGCAGAATGCAGCAGGCGTGCCTTGCGCCGCGGAGGATGGGGGTGCGACTATCGCCGGCCGATGCATTCGCGCTTTCTCGTCGCTGCCGTGCCGGTTCTCGCCCTCGTTGCGCTCTCGGGCTGCAAGCTGCTGAAGAAGAAGAGCCCCGACGCGGGCATCGACCCGTCGTCCGGGTCGTTCGCCGCCGGCGACTTCCAGGCGGCGAACAAGGTCGACATCTCTCGGTTCGGCGACGAGAGGAAGTTGTTCGGCGAGGTCGGCTTCGTTCGTCAGCTCGTCACCGTCCGCACCGCGCCGAACGAAGGCGGCACTGCCGTCGGCGTCATCGACCCGGACAAGCCGGTCACGAAGCACGCGGAGCGGCTGAACTACACGCTCGTGACGTTCGACCGCCCCGGCCAACTCCAGAAGTGGGCGGGATGGATTCCGAACGAGGCCTTCTCGTCGATCGCGACGCTCCCCGGAGCGGCACCGACCGCGACGGCGACCGCGGCACCAACGGCGACGACCGTCGCGACCGCCGCGCCGAAGGGAACGACGACCGCGTCCGTCGCGGGAACGACCACGCCCCCCGAGACGGGGACGTGCACGATGACGCTCCGTACGTCCGGGTTCTCCGGCTCGAGCTCCAGCTGCACCTTCGACGAGAAGGTTCGCGCCGGTAGCCCGGCCACGTTGACGTTCCCCTGCGCCGGCGGCGCAGCGAAGGCGAGCTTCCTGACTCACACGTTCGCGGGAACCGCCGACAAGTCGAAGGTGAACATCAACCGCTCGAACGTCTTCGACTTCAAGGGCTGCCAGTTCCGCACGACGCAGGTCATCAGCGGCAGCCCGCCGAACCTGTCGTACTCGTATGCCGAGTCGATCGTGAACCCGAGCGCGTCGGCGTGCAAAGGCATGTCGACCTGCACGGCGCGCGCGACCGTTACGGCGAACTGAGCTCGTCGCCGCGGCGTGCGCGTCGCGCTGCGCGGCGCCCGGGCCATCGTCGTCGCGAGACGTCGCGAGAGCCCCGCGCGGGCGCTCAGCGGCTAGGCACCGGCGGATCGAACGCCTTGATGACCTCGAACGTTTCGTCGAGGCTCTCGTTCGGTCGCGGGAGCGCACCGCCGACGCCGGCGACCACCACCGTGATGTTGTCTTTGCCGCCGCGGCCGTTCGCGAGATCGACGAGCTGCTGCGCCGCCTGCTCCGGACGACCCGACCGGAGAACGACGTCGCGGATTTCGTCGTCGCTGGCGAGGCCGGTCAGCCCGTCGGAGCAGAGGACGAGGCAGTCGCGATCGCGCAGGGCGAGCTTCGCCAGCGCGACCTTCACGTTCGGCTGATTGCCCATCGCCTGAAGGATCACGTTCCGGATCGGCGAGTGCTCGGCGTCTTCCGGCTTGATGATGCCCGTGTCGAGGAGCATCTGCACCATGCTCTGATCATGCGTGAGCTGCATGATCTGACCGCCGCGGATGAGATACGCGCGCGAGTCGCCGACCTCGGCGATGTACGCATCGCCGGCATGAACGAACACGGCGGTCAGCGTCGCGCCCATCTTCTTGCCGGCACGCTTCGCGACGTCCCAAACCGCGCGGTGCGCACGCTGGATGGCGTCGTCCATGAGCGCGTCGCGCGCGGTCTCGGGTGAAGCGCCCGCCATCGCGCGCGTCAGCGTCTCGACCACGAGCGCGCTCGCGACTTCACCGGCGTGCGCGCCCCCCATTCCGTCGGACACTGCGAGGAGCACGCCGCGCTCGCCCACGTCGAAGCGAGCGTGCGAAGCGCCCCCGAGCAGCGCGCCGCCGGTGAGGTCGGCGACGACGAACGCATCTTCGTTCTTCTCGCGGACCTTGCCGATGTCGGTCACGCCGGCAACGCTGAGGTAGAACGGCGGCCAAGCGGTCATGGGATTCGTCGTTGCTGCGGCCATCATCTCACCTTCGTGAGGACTGGTCAGAGCAATGGCCATTCCCGCGCCCGCGTCCTGAGCGCTCCCTCGACAAGTACGCGTGAAGCGCGAGAAACCGCGGACGACCGGCGTGGCTTTTCGTCCCACGTCCTCGTCGGCCCGGCATTCTCGCGCCCACGGTCCTTCGTGCGGTGCCGTCCCGCGCGTCCGTCGTCGACTTCGTCGGCGCCGCCCGCCGGCGGATCACGACCGCGGCGGCCGTGCTCGCTCACTTCGCCGATGGGCCGGTGGGCTCGGCGCGCGGGGTCGCCGGCGACGTCGGGCTCGCGGTCGCCGTCGCGGCCGGGGCTCCTGCCGCCTTGCTGGCGGCGCCGTTTCCCGGACCGTGCGCCTCGCAGCGCGCGGCTTCGGCGAGCGCGCGCTTCGCCGCCTCGGTGCCCGGGTGACGACGCGCCGCCTCCGCGTAACGCGGCGCGCCCGCCGCGCAGCCGCGCGTCTTCGCGGTGCACCGCGCTGCGTACAGATCCGCATCCGCATCGCTCGTTGCCACGGCTTCGAGGCGCGGGAGCGCAGCCGCGCAGTCGCCGGCTGCATAGAGAGCCTTCGCGTCCGCCACTGCATCGTCGGGCGCCGGCCCCACGCGCGCGGCGCCGCCCACCGTGGGCGTCCGCGTCTTGCCCGCCGCCGCCTTCGGCTTCGCCGCCGCGGGCGGCGCCAGCTTCCCGTGCGGCGCGAACGATTCGTCGTGCTCGGCGAGCGCAACCGCAGCGGGCGGCGTCGTCGCGAGCGGCGACGCGCTCGCCGCCGCGTGTTGCTCGGGCGATGCCGCGCCGGCTCCTGCTTGATCCGGAGGCGGCGCCGGCGCCGGCGGCGCGGCGGGCGAGGGCGCCTCCTTCGCGAACGATGAAGCCTCGAGCGCCTCACGCTTCGGCCGCGTCTCGAGCGCGAGCGCGCCGAGCCCCGCGAGGAGCAAGACGCCGGCAGCGGCGGCGAGCTCCGGCCGCGCGATGAACGCGAGAACGCGTCCCCGGCGCGGCGCGCGCGCGCCTCCACCGTCGTTCGCCGCGGCCGACCGAGGAGCCTCCACCGTCGCGTCCCTCGCCGACACCGTCGCGTCCCTCGCCGACACCGTCGCGTCCCTCGCCGACACGGTCGCGTCGCTCGCCGACACGGACGCCGTTGCCGGCAGCGCGGCCGCCCCCGCCGGCATCGCCGCCGCGGCCGCTGCGAGGATGCGCTCCTCGAGCCCAGCCGGCACCGCTTCCGTCAGCGAAGTCACCGCGTGACGCGTCGCCCGCATCCGCGCGAGCTGCGCCTCGCACGCGTCGCACGTGACCGCGTGCGCGCGCATCGCAGCCGACGTCGCCGCGTCGAGCTCGCCGTAGAGCTCGTCCATCAGCGCGGCATCGAACGCGGTGCAATCGATGGCCGTCGTCATCGGAGCGCCCTCGCTTGCTCCTCGAAGTCGACGAGCGCGATTTGCAGGCGCTCGAGCGCATACCGCATGCGGCTCTTCACCGTGTTCTCCGGAATTCGGAGGATGTCGGCGATCTCGCGGAAGCGCAGGTTCGACACTTCACGCATCAGATACACCTCTCGCTGCTCGTCGGGCAGCTCCGCGACGGCGTGCTCGATGCGATCGCGGAGCTCGGTCGCAGCCGCGCTGCGCTCCACATCGCTCCTCGGTCGCGGGTCGGCGGTCTGCTCGCCCAGCGTCGGGCCCTCGCCGTCGTCTCCGCGCCGCGTGTCGTCGAGCGAGCGGTGACGCCGATGCACCGCCTTCCGCAAGTGGTCGATGCAGAGGTTTCTCACGATGGTGTAGACCCACGTGGAGAAGCGCGCGTCGGCCTTGAAGTCGTGCGCGCTCTGCGCGACCCGCACGAACGCCTCCTGCACGATGTCCTCGGCTGCGGTTCGCTCGCGAACGTTCCGCCACGCAAAGTTGTAGAGGGCCGTCTGGTGGCGCCTCACGAGCACGCCCAGCGCGGCGCGCTCGCCTGCTTGGTAGCGGGCGACGAGCGTTTCGTCGGAAGGGGAGGGGTCGATGGTCACGTCGCGGCGCTGGGTCGGCTCCGTTCTCCCGACGCAGCTGCGGAGGAAAAGATCTCCGTGTTCCGCCGCGCCCGCTCCCCGCCGCTCCCCGCCGCCGCTGCGGGCCGGCCCCCTACGCCGCCCTCAAGCCTCTACGCCGAGCGCCGCGGAGATGCGCTTCACCATTGCCATCTCGAGCGGCGACAGCCGACCGTCGGCAGACGCGGCGTCCACCAGCTGCCCGACGAGCTCTCGCTTGTCATCCATCGAAAGCTCCGCGAGCGCGCTCTCCGCGTCGTCCCATCCGACGAGGTCGAGGACGTTGCGACGCTCGCGGTCCGAGATGCCGAACCGCGTCATCGCCCCGTCGAGGAACGTGCGCTCGTTCTCCGTCATGATGCCGTCGGCGGCGAGGACCTTCGTGAGCAAGAGGCACTTCGCGATGCGCGCGTCCATGCCTCGTACGCTACCGCAGACCCCGCCGCCCCGCATCGTTCACCGGCGGCGCCGTCGCGCGAGACCGAGCGCGAGGACCACGCCTCCGAGCGCCACGCCCGGCGACGTACCACCGCCGGCCGGCGACGCGCTGCAGCCCGGGCGCTCCGGCAACGGCTCGAGCTCGTAGGTGCCGCCGTTCTTCCTCTTCCTGCTCTTCGAGGAGGTACCGAGCGAGTCGGTCTCTTCCGGCTCCTCGCCCTCGGGCAGCTCGTAGCCAGTGTCCGGCGGCTCGCCCGAGCTCGGCGCGTCCATGGACCCGCCGTTGTCACCCTCGGTCTCGCCCTCGCCTTCGCCCTCGCCTTCGCCCTCGCCCTCGCCCTCGCCCGGCTCGGGCTCGCTGCTGCCGGAATCCGGCGTCGCCGAGTCCCTGCCTGCATCCCTCGCGTCGGGCGCGGCGTCCTTCGCGGCATCCGCCGAGGCGTCGCGAGCGTCGGGCCGCGCGTCGGCCGCGCCTGCGTCGCGCCCTGCGTCCACATCCTCGTCGTCGTCGTCGTCCGCGCTGCCCGCGTCCGTCGTGCCCGTGCCCGCGCCGCTGTCGGCCGACATCGGATCGGTGAACCACGCCGTCAGACCGGCGCCGCCTTCATCGGTGAGCTCGACGTGGATGTGGTCGTCGTGCGGGTGCGGCCCGCCGTACGAGCCGTCGTTCGTGCCGTTCGCGCGCCAGATCGAGCGGTCCCAGATGACGAGCTGCACGCCGATGCGCTGCGCGTTCGCCACGAGCCAGTTCGCGACGCGATCGCCGCGCGTGTTGTCGGCGACGCCGTTCTTCAGCGGGATGAAGATGTCGAGCGCGCGGCCGGTGCCGTGCACGCTCATGCGCGAGCTGTCCGCCGTGTTCCGGCGGCACGCGTAGCCGCCGACCGAGCGAACCGCGTCGAACGTCTCGACGAGGTGCTCGCCGAGCTTGCGCGTTCCCCTGCGGAGCGCGCCCGAGCAAGACGAGGTGCCGTTCCAGCGCGGAGCGGCGTCGTACTCGAGACGCACGCGCGCGCCCTGCGTCGCCACGTCGGTCGGAAGCTTCCAGCGTCCGGGCTCGCCGAGCGCGGACTCGACCTCGCCGCTCGCCGTCTCTCCGGCGCATGCGGCGAGGAGCGCCGTCAGCGTCGCCAGCGCGGCGACGGCGATCCAGCCGACACGGCGCGGACGATCCAGGGAGGCGGCGGCCGCGGGCCGGGACTCGGCCCCGACAGCCTTGTTTTCCAGGCGTTTCCTATCCGAGAGGGCGGTGTGTAGCCGATCCACGTACACCGTAGCAGCAGGCTTCGTGCCGATGGTCCGTGCTAGGAAGCGAACCCTCCCATGACCTCCGAGAAGAACGAGTCTTTCGCCGCGATGTTCGAAGAGGACGCGCGCGGCCGCGACGTGAAGAAGCGTCGCAGGTACAAGGTCGGCGACCGCCTCGAAGCCGTCGTCGTCCAGGTCGGTCGCGATGCCGTGTTCGTCGAGCTCGACGGAAAGCAGCAAGCCTTCCTCGAAGCGATCGAGCTCCGTGAAGAAGACGGCACGATCGCGGTGAAGGAGGGCGACAAGCTCACCGCCCACGTCGTCGAGGTCAACGAAGCGCAGGGCACGATCCGTCTCGGCCGCTCGATGGGCAAGCCGGGCAGCATCGCGGCGCTCGAGACCGCGAAGGCGTCCGGTCTCGCGGTCGAAGGGAAGGTCGTCTCCGTCAACAAAGGCGGCCTCGAAGTGGAGCTCGCCGGCACGCGCGCGTTCGTGCCCATGTCGCAGATCGATGCGCGCCGCATCGAAGACGCCGACGCCAAAGCCCTCATCGGGCAGACGCTACGCTTCCTCGTCACCGACATCCGCGACGGCGGCAAGAACGTCGTCCTGTCGCGCCGCGCGCTCCTCGCGAAGGAACAGAGCGAGAACGCATCGCGCGCGATGAGCGACATCGTCCCCGGCGCCGTCCTCCGCGGCAGCGTGACGGGGATCCGCGACTTCGGCGCATTCGTCGATCTCGGCGGCATCGAGGGCCTCATCCCGCGCTCCGAGATCGCGCACGACCGAAGCGTGGCCATCGGTGATGCGCTGAAGCCCGGAGACAACGTCGAGGTCCTCGTTCGCGAGATCAAGGACGTCGAGAACCCGAAGCCCGGCGCGCCGACGAAGAAGATCACGCTGTCGCTGAAGGCGCTCACGGCCGATCCGTGGGCCGAGCTCGACATCGTCGAAGGTCGCGTCGTCGACGGCACCGTCGTGCGCTCGACGGACTTCGGCCGGTTCGTGCGCCTCGCGCCCGCCGTCGAGGGCCTTCTCCACGTCTCGGAGCTCTCGAAGAGCACCAAGGCGGACGAGGGCGAGACTATCCGCGTCGTCGTGAAGAAGATCGATCGCAATGCGAAGAAGATCTCGCTCGCGCTCGTGCCGGAAGGCGCCGAGGCCGGTACCACGGTCACGACCGGCATCGCGGTGAAGGTCGGCGCGGTCGTCACCGGCGTCGTCGAGCGCATCGAGCAGTACGGCATCTTCGTGCAGATCGACGGCACGAAGGGCCGCGCCGGTCGCGGTCTCGTTCCGCAAGCCGAGCTCGGCGTTCCGCGAGGCACCGATCTCCGCAAGACGTTCCCGGAGGGAACGAAGGTGACCGCGAAGGTCCTCGAGACCGGCGAAGGCCGCCTTCGCCTCTCGATCAAGGGCGCGAAGGACGCGGAGGAGCGCGCCGACTTCGAGGCCGCGCGCAGCAAGGCCCACGCGCCGGCTTCGCTCGGCACGTTCGCCGACCTCCTCAAGGGACGTAAGATCTAGCGCCGCGCGACCGGTCCACGCGCGTCGTCATCGGAGCCGCTCATGAAGAGGCGCAAGCTCGGTTCGCTGGAGGTTTCCGCCCTCGGTCTCGGCTGCATGGGGATGAGTGACTTCTACGGTGAGCGTGACGAGGCCGAGTCGATCGCGACGATCCATCGCGCGCTCGACCTCGGCGTCACGCTGCTCGACACGGCGGACATGTACGGGCCGCACACGAACGAAGAGCTCGTCGGGCGGGCCCTGAAGGGCAAACGCGACCGCGCCGTCGTCGCCACGAAGTGCGGGATCGTTCGCGACCCGAGCGATCCCTCGAAGCGCGGCTTCGACGGCAGCGCGAGCTACATCAAGCGCGCGTGCGAAGGCAGCCTGAAGCGGCTCGGCATCGACGTCATCGATCTCTATCAGCTTCATCGCGTCGATCCGAACACGCCCATCGAGGAGTCGGTCTCGGCGATGGCCGACCTCGTGCGCGAAGGGAAGGTCCGGCACATCGGCCTCTCCGAAGCCGGTTCGTCGACGCTCGAGCGCGCGCACGCCGTCCACCCGCTCGCATCCGTGCAGACCGAGTACTCGCTCTGGACGCGCGACCCCGAGGACGACGTGCTCGCCACGTGCGCGCGGCTCGGCATCGGCTTCCTCGCCTACAGCCCGCTCGGGCGCGGCTTCTTGTCGGGACAGATCAAGCGCTACGAGGACCTCGCGCCCGATGACTTTCGCCGCCACAACCCGCGCTTCCAGGGCGAGGCGTTCCAGAAGAACCTCGAGCTCGTGGCGCAGGTCGAAGAGATCGCGCGCACCAAAGGGGTGACGCCGTCGCAGCTCGCCCTTGCGTGGGTACTGGACGCGCAGCCGTTCATCGTCCCGATTCCGGGGACGAAGCGCCGCAAGTACCTCGAAGAGAACGTCGGCGCCCTCGACGTGTCGCTGACGAACGCCGACAAAGTCGCGATCGAGCGCGCGTTTCCGCGCGGAGCAGCGGCGGGAACGCGCTATGCCGAAGCGATGATGAAGTTCGTCAACGTGTGACCGCGCATCAGCGGAGCGAGAACTCGATCTCGTACGAGAGGTCCGTCGCGTCGGTGCCCTCGTTCTCGACGATGACCATGTACGTGCTCGGCGCCGGGTCGTCGCTACCGACCTGCGAATCCGACGTGCCCGCCGCGTCGTCGTTCGTGATGAGCGCCTTCTTCGCCGTGATGTCGAAGAGCGAGAGCCGCGAGTCGAGCGTCGACGGCGCCGCCTTGCGCTTCGCGCGGACCACGATGTCGAAGCCCTTCCCGCTGGTTCCGGTGAACGTGTAGAGGTCGACGGCGCCGAGCGACGCGAGCTTTCCGCTCTTCGTGGACGGGAAGGTCACCGCGACGGGCGCGGGCGTCTTCTTCGTCGCGGTGAGCGCGTAGCCGTACGTCGCGCCGCCTCGGCCGCTCGCGGTCGGGACGTTGCGTGCGTCGCGGACCGCCGCGACGAAAGCTCCCGGACGGAGCACGAACGCAGACGCGGTGAGCGGCTTGCCAGGGGTGCCGGCCACGACCGCCGGCGGATTGAGGTTGTTCGGTGTCGTGTCGAAGAGCGCGAAATGAGGAGCGAGGTCCGCTCCGGTCGGCGTGACGGTCCAATCCCACAGCTCGCCCGGCGTGAGCGTGACGGAGAAGACGTCGATGTCGTTCGCCGGATCGATGGCGCCGTTCATCGTGCCGGGCACCGTCATCTTGCCGATCTCGGTCGCCGTCTTTCCGTCGTTCGGCTCGATCTCGTCCGCCGTCGTTCCGATCGGCGCGTCCGAGCCCGCGTCGCTCGCGGCGCTGTCTTCGCTGCCCCCTTCGCGCACCGGCGTCGTGCTGCCGTCGGGGCCGCCCCCGTCGCTGCCTACCGGGTCGGCGCTGCCGCTCGCGGAGCTACACGCGACGGCGACCAGCGGGAGCGAAGCGGCGACGAAGAGACCGACGGCAACGAGGGACTTTTGGCGCATGCCGCGCCTCGTAGCACATCCGGCGCGAGGTGCTCGAGGCCGCGGGGATGCGCGCGCGGCTCACTGATTGCGCTTGATGACGTGGAAACCGAACGGGCTCTCCACCACGTCGCTCGTCTCGTCGACCTTCAGCGCGAACGCGGCGTCGCTGAAGGGCTTCGTCATCTTCTCGCGCGTGAACTTGCCGACGCTTCCCATGCGCGCCTTCGTACCCTCGTCGTCCGAGTACTCGGCGACGAGCTGGCTGAAGTCTGCGCCGGCGCGCGCCTTCTCGATGACCTCTTCCGCGCGCTTCTTCGCCTGCGCCCGCGTACGCGTGACGGATGCGGGTGCGCCCTTCGCGCCTTTGTACGCGACGAGGACGTGCTGCGCCGCGATCGCGGTAGGCGGCGCGCTCTCCACGGCGGCGGATGCGGATGCGGACGCGGACGCCGATGCGGATGCCGATGCGGACGCGGACGCGGATGCGGACGCCGATGCGGATGCGGACGCGGATGCGGACGCGGATGCGGACGCGGATGCGGACCCGGCCTTGTCGGTGTTGCATGCCGCGGCTGCGGCGACCGAGAGCACGAGCGCGAAGATGGATCGGACGACGCGACGCGGCGCCTGCGGGAGCGAGCTCATCCCGCGATGTCTACCACGTGCGTCGCGGCGTTCGGCGTGACCGAAGCGTGACGGCGATCGCGGCGAGATCCGGGCAGGGTGATAACTGTGACGACGTGTAGCGGACGCCTGCCAACCGAGAGCCTGCTCGTCTTCTCCGACGTGCATCTCGGCAGTGACATCGACGAGCGGCAACGCAACGCGCCTGCTCGCTCGCAGTCGGTCGATCGCGATCTCGTCGCGCTGCTCCAGCACTACCGGCGCGAGGCGCCCGACGCGGATCGCTGGCGGATCGTCATCGCGGGCGACTTCATCGACTTCATCGGCATGACGGTCGCGCCCGATCCGCGCGACCCGCTGGTCACTCCGCTGACCGCGGAAGAAGAGCAGCACGGCGTGGGCGGCGCATGCGACCACGCGCGTCTCAAGCTCGCACGCGTCGCGAAGCGTCATGCCGACGTGTTCGCCGAGCTCGCCGCGTTCGTCGCGGAAGGTCATGCGCTCTCCATCGTGCACGGCAACCACGACATCGAGTTCCACTGGGACGAGGTGAAGAGCGATTTCCGCGCGCACCTTCTCGAGCACGCGCTCGAGCACGGGCAACTGGCGTCGAACGCAGCTGGGCTGGACGAAGCCGGATTCGCCGCCCGCATCGAGTTCGACCCATGGTTTTTCTGGCGGGACGGCGTGGCGTACATCGAGCACGGCCACCAGTACGACCCGTTCTGCGCGACGGCGAACGTGATGATGCCGCTCTCCGCGCTCGACCCGCGCCGCATCGCGCGGGGCTTCTCCGACGTCCTCCTCCGTTACGTCGTCCGGCCCACGCGCGGAATGAAGGAGCACGGTCACGAGCACGTCGGCATGGCGCACTACGTGGCTTTCGCGGCGCGGCTCGGCCTCCGCGGCATGTTCCGCCTCGGGCAGCGCTTCGCCGGCGCGGTGGTCGAGCTTTTCCGCCTCCGCCGCGCCTACGTGTCGGAGGCTGCCCAGCGACTTCGCGAGGAGCACGAGAGGCGGGTCGAGCAGCTCGCGGAAGCGAAGCGCGTCGGCCTCGATCGCCTGCGCGCGCTGCTGGGTCTGCAGGTCGCACCGATCACGTCGACCGTGCGCGGCATCCTCGGCAGCGTCCTTCTCGACCGGCTCGCCCTCGGCGCCGCCACCTCGCTCGCGCTCGTGGCCCTCGCCATCTTCGGCGCCTTCCGCGGGCACTGGCTCTGGGCCGTCGTGGGCGTCCTCGTCGCGTGGTCGCTCCTGAACCGCCATCTCTCGCGGCAGCGCTGCGTCGACCCCGCCGCGCAGCTCGTCGATCGCGCTTCGCAGCTCGCGCGCCTGTTTCCCGCCGCCTTCGTCGTCATGGGCCACACGCACGTGCCGACGGCGGTGCGCGCCGGCGAGGCGACGTACATCAACGTCGGGTCGTGGGCCGAGGAGGAGCCGGACGCCGACGGCGGCGAGCCGTATCGCGCCGCGCGCACCCACCTCGTCATCCGCGTCCGACAGGGCGCCCCGGAAGCCCACTTCTGCGCGTGGGCCCCGGACGGCCCGCGTCGCCTCTCGACCTGACGCGACCTGACCCGGACCCGACGTGCCGGCGAGTAGCGTCGCTCGCACGCGCGTGCAGCGATTGATACGCTCGTGCGATGGTCCGGACCTGCGTCTCGCGCGCGACGCTCGCGATCTTCGGCCTCGTTGCTGCGTGTAGCGCATCGCAGGGTCATGGCGAGCCGCCGCCGCCGGTCGTCGCGGTTCCCGATGCCGCCGTCGAGGGCGGCCCCGGCGAGCCGCACGAAGAGGACGCCGGCGACGGAGCGGCGCCCGAGCCAGGGCTACCCGCGACGCTGACCCCCGGCGCGCCGGACCGCATCCTGCTCGTCGGGACGGTGGTCACGCCCGACGCCGCGTTCGACGGCGAGGTGCTCGTCGAGGGCAATCTTCTCACGTGCGTCGCCGCCGGCAACGGCTGCCGCGGCAACGTCGGTGCGGTCGGCGCGACGATCATCGAGACGCACGGGGTGATCGCTCCCGGCCTCATCGACACGCACAACCACATCCTCTTCGACATCTTCGACAACTCCGATTGGCTGCCGTCGCAGCTCTACACGAACCACGACGACTGGCCGAAGGAGACGCGCTACCAGGCGATGCTCGATGTGAAGCAGTGCCTCGAGGATGCGTCGCAGGGCAAGCCGACCTGGTGCCCGACGACGTACGACGGAGCGGGCAGCCTCAAGTGCGAGATGGACAAATGGGGCGAGCTCAAAGCCCTCGTTGCCGGCACGACCTCGGTCGTCGCGCTCGCCGGCACGACGTCGGCGTGCTTCGGCTCGCTCGCACGCACGATCGACGCCGCGCAGAACGGGCTCGGACAAGACAAGGTGCAGACGAGCGCACTCTTTCCGCCGTCGCGCGCGTCGGCCGACGGCGTGTGCGCGAACTTCGCGTCGGGTCGCACGGACGCGTATCTCATTCACGTCGGCGAGGGCACGGACGCCGAAGCGCGCGCCGAGCTCGCCGCGCTCGGCGCGGTGACGACGACCCCGGGTTGCCTCTACTCACCGAAGACGACCATCACGCACGGCACGTCGTTCGGACCCGGCGAGTTCGCGCAGATGGCGGCCGCAGGGATGAAGCTGACGTGGTCGCCGGCGTCGAACGTCGCGCTCTACGGGCGTACGACCGACGTTCCGGCGGCGCTCGCGGCGGGCGTCACCATCGCGCTCGCGCCGGACTGGTCGATGGGCGGAAGCCAGAATCTGCTCGACGAGATGCGCTTCGCCGACGCGTGGGACGACAAGAATTTCTCGAACCGTCTTGCCGCGAAGGATCTCGTCGCGATGACGACGAAGAACGCCGCGGCCGTGCTCGCCCTCGGTAACCGCCTGGGCCACCTCACCGTCGGTCACGTCGCCGACCTCTTCGTCGTCGGCAGGGTCCGCCCGGATCCGTTCGCCGCAATCGTGGAGGCGCGGCCGCGCGACGTTCGTCTCACGATGGTCGGCGGACGTATCCTCTACGGCGACGCCCAGCTGAAGGCGGCTGGCCCCGCCTCTCCGGGATGCGAAGACCTCGCGATCTGCGGTGCGCCGAAATTCTTGTGCGTCGCCGAAGCGTCGTCCGCGAACAAGCTCGGACAGACGTACGCCGAGATCAAGGCGGCGCTCGAAGCTGCGCTCGTGGACGTCGATGGCCTCACCGCCGACGGCTTCGACTTCGCGCCGCTCACGCCACTCGTACGCTGCGACTGACGGCGGTTGGCCGTCAGGACGCGAGCCGCGTGAGGCGCGCGGGGACCACCGGCGAGAGAACCGTCACGCGCTCGCGCGCTTGCGGGCGAGACTCTTCGATGACGCAGCACCGCGGGTCGAGGTGGTATCCCGCTTCGCTTCGCTGGAGCACGTCGCCGAGGCCGAGACGACGGAGCTTCGACATCGCCGAGTAGACGCGACCCGCCATCGCGTCGGGATGCGCGACCTCGCTTCCCCAACCCGCCTCGAACACCTCCCTCACGCTCAGTCCACGCGCCGGCGACTCGCGGTGCGCACGCACGATGACCGCGAAGATCCGGCGGAGCGGCCCCTTCGTGCTGAGGTCCGCGCGCGTACCCTCTTCGCGCGTGAAGCCTGCTCCGTCGCGGGAGACGAAGAGAGAGAGAGTCGGGGCGTACGACGTGAACGGGAAGGGGACGAGCATGGGGACGCCGCGGCAGGCTGCAGCCGTCGTGCCGCGGCACCCGGCGGCGGATTCCATCGTGAATTCGTGTGCCGCCTCCGCGAAGTGCGGGGCCTGACGCCTGCCCCCGGAGGGCGCGTGCACCACGGTGAACGGATCGATCATGTCCGGAAACCGCGCCCATCGGAGGCGCGCGCGGGGCTACATTGATGCGCGCCAAGCAACATGACGATGAACCTCGAGGACCTGGGCTGGTCACCGGAGCTCGCGTCGCGCGTCGCCGCCGAAGACGCCGCGCTGCGCCCGGGCCGAGTCGCATCTGTGTATGGTACACGGGTCGACGTCTGGTTGCCGGAAGGCACGCAGATGGCAGCGGTACGCGCGCGCGCGTTGCGCGACGCTCCGATCGAGGGCGGGATCGCGGTCGGCGATTGGGTGCTCGTCGCACCGGCGGCGGAGGGCTCCGACGAGGTGGTGGTCGAGCGCGTGCTGCCGCGGCGCACGGCCTTCGTACGACAGGCTGCAGGCGAGCGCGCCGAGCCGCAGGCGATCGCGGCGAACGTGGACCGCGTGCTCGTCGTCACCTCCGTCGACGGCGACTACAACACGCGTCGCCTCGAGCGTTATCTCGTCGCCATCGCGGGCAGCGGGGCCGAGCCCGTCATCGTGCTCGCGAAAGCCGACCTCGCAGCAGGTCTCGACGAGGTGGTCGCTTCGTGCAGCGCTCTCGCACGCACGATCGTGACGAGCGCGCGCACCGGGCTGGGGCTCGACGAGCTGCGCGCCGAGCTTTCACGCGGCACCACCGTCGCGCTCGTCGGCTCGTCGGGCGTCGGCAAATCCGCGCTCGTGAACGTCCTCCTCGGTCGTGAGGAGCAGGCGGAAGGCGCCGTTCGCGAGTACGACAAGCGAGGCCGGCACACGACGACGCGTCGCTCGCTCTTCGCCGTTCCTTCCGGTGGGCTCGTCGTCGATACGCCGGGGATGCGCGAGCTGAAGCCGTGGCAAGCAGGCGACGCGGGTGAAGAGGACGTCGAGGGCGCGTTCGCCGACCTCATCGCGCTGTCCGCGGCGTGCCGCTATCGCGACTGCAAGCACGCGGCGGAGCCGGGCTGCGCGATTCGCGCGGCGATCGAGAGCGGAGAGCTAGCGGCTGAGCGCGCGGCCTCGTGGGCGAAGCTCGAACAAGAGCGCGCCGAACGAAAGGCACGTCAGGACGTCTTTGCCGAGGTGCAGGAGAAGCGCAAGGCGCGCGCCTCGACCGTCGCGCTGAGGAAACACATGCACAGCAAGCGCGGACGTTGAGACGAGCGCGTCAGCGCCAGCCCACGATGCGTGCGACGGCATAGACGACGAACGCGGAGGCCCAGAGGCCGGCGCGGACGCGCATCCGTTCGCGCCACGCCCAGTACGGCGCGACGAAGGGAACGAGCAGAGCGACGAGCGCCCGCCAACGCGGCGGGCGCCACGCGAGGCCGTAGACGATCGCGACGTGCGCGGTCACGAAGAGCGCGAACGCGACCACGAGCGCGATGACGACGACCATGTCCTTCACGGTGCGATCATCCTAGGCGAACGATCGCGCGCCGTGTCGCCGCCGCCGAGCGGCATGGCGTCCGGACGGGCGACCGCATCGTGCACCACGACGTCGGCAGCGCCCGCGTCCGTCGGCGCGCCGGCGTCCGACGCGGGGCCGGAGTCGCCGCCCGTCGGGCCGTGATCGTCGAACGTGCCCGTCGGCGTCGCTTGCGACGGCGTCTCCGGCGCACCGCTGGAGCCCGCACCACCCGGCTGTCCCGGCTTCTTCGGCGGCGTGGTCGGCGGGACGTTCGGCGCGGCGGGCACCTCTTCGCCTTCGGGGCTCACCACGGTGCCGGCGCTCGGGCGGCCGATCGCGAGCGGCTGCGGATCCGGCAGCTCCTTGCCGTTCGCGTCGCGCCATTTGCCTTCGGCGACGAGCAGCCGCCCACGTGCGTCACGAACCGCGGTCCATGGCGAGTACGACGCGTTCTCGGGCGCGACGACCCACCGCCCCGGCTTCCACCCCCAACGTTTGCCCTGCCACGTCCACTCGCCGTCGATCCAAACCGCGCCGTTCTTCTTCGGCTCGTCCGGGATGAACTCGACCCGCGCGGGCGGAGGAGGGTAGTCGGCCGGGAGGAGCGCGTCGGAAGGCTGCCCGACGTAGCGCGGCGCCGGCATCTTCCCCGAGCCGCAGGCGAGAAGGGCGATCGCAACGGCGAGCCCTCCTCCGGCAACCCACGTCGTTCGGCGCATCGGGCGGGACGCCAGCACACCGCGTTCCATGCCCCCGAGGGAGGGCGGCATCGCGGCCGCGGCCTGCCGCCCAGCACATGGAACGGCCTCGCCCGCCTGCGTCGTCGCGTGAGCCGAGCCATTGCGCCACGCCCCTTCGAGGCCGAGGCGAAAGCGCGCAAATCCGCGGCTCCGCGCCGCCGCCCGCAGGAACGCTCCCCAACCGTCGTCGCAAGGTTTGTCCGCTTGCAACGTGCCTGCCGTCGCAGCTCGAGCTGGTGTCGACCTTGCTAACGCCCGCCACGGCCGCTGATGACCTTCTTCGCACGCTCTGGCGCTCGGCGCCTCGAACACCCGGTGGAACAGCGCCTCGCGTCCATCATCCTCACCGCAGCGATCGTCGTCCTCGCGGGATGCAAGACCATCCCGGAGGGCCGCACGTCGGTGAACGAGATCCAGGTCCGCGGCGCGAGCAAGATCGACGAAGGCGAGATCACGGACAAGATCGCGACGACGGAGAGCGAGAAGTTCCTCGGTCTCTTCCGCGGCATTCTCTACGAGTACTCCACGCTCGATCGCTTCGTGCTCCAACGCGACCTCGCGCGCGTCGAGGCGCTCTACCGCTCGAAGGGCTACTACGACGCGCACGCGCGCGCGGGTCGCGTCCACGTCATCGACGACAAGCACGTTCGCGTCGAGATCGTCGTCGAAGAAGGCGTCCCGGTCACGGTACGAAGCGTGCGCGTCGAAGGGCTCGACGGGCTTCCGCCCGCCATGATCGATCGCGTGCGCAAAGCGGGCCGCGACACGTTGCCGGTCGATCAGCCGTTTGCGGAAGAGGACTTCAACAAGACCGAAGGCAACGTCCGCCGCGCGCTCACCGACAACGGTTACGCCTACGCGAAGGTGAAGAGCGACGCCGCGGTCGACATCGTCGCCCACAAGGCGGACGTCGTGTACCACGTCACGCCGGGCCCGAAGTGCGTCCTCGGGAAGGTCACCGTCGAGGGGCTCGGCAAGCTCCCGGAAGCACCGGTGCGCCGCGCGCTCGATCTCGACGAAGGTGACGAGTACTCGCAGGCGGCGCTCGAACGCGCGCAGCAGGCCGTCCTCGACCTCGGGGTCTTCGCGTCCGTGGAGGTCATCCCGGATTTGCCGGAGGCGCCGCCGCCGGAAGACCAGGAAGGCAACCCGACGAACAAGGGTCAGCAGGTCTCGCCGGAAGACGACAAGGTCTCGAAGGATCCCGGCAGCGCCGGACCGGTGGCCGGTCCGCCGATCGTGCCCATTCGCGTCAAGATCGAGCCGTCGCGTCTGAAGACGCTCCGCCTCGGCGGCGGCATCGAGTTCGACTCGCTGAAGACGGACCTGCACGCCATCTTCGGCTGGGAGCACCGGAACTTCCTCGGCGGCATGCGCTCGTTCAGCGTGAGCTTCCGCCCTGGCGTCGTGCTCTATCCGGTGCGCGTCAACAACATCACGGCGCCCGAAGCGCTCCTCCCCGAAGAGCGGCTCCGCCTCGAGTTCCGTCAGCCTGGTTTCCTCGAGCCACGCACGAACGCGTTCATCCGTCCGGAGCTGAACGTGTACCCGGTGCTCCTCAATCCGGACCCGGCGCCGAACTCGCGCGTGCTCGGGTACGGCGAGCTCCGTAACTCGATCGGCCTCGAGCGAACGCTGTGGAAGCTGTTCGGCGCGATCTCGCACAACCTGCAGTACGCCTATCCGTTCGCGTATGTCGGCACGCGTGACCCGACGCTCGGGCCCGTTCTCATCTCGTATCCCGAGCTCTTCACGACCTTCGATTTCCGCAACGACAGGATCCATCCGCGGCGCGGCATCTTCCTCGGCAACACGTTGCAGGTCGCCGGTGGCCCGTTCGGCGGCGACGCGCGAGACGTGAAGATCCAGCCCGAGGTCCGCGGCTACGTTCCGGTCTCGAAGCGTATCGTCTGGGCGAGCCGCCTCTCGGTGGGCTTCCTCGCGCCTCAGAACTACGGCCGGTTCGTGCGCGATCGCCCGAGCACGTTCGACGGCTCGACGGAGGCGCGAACGAAGGACTACCAGCTCACGTTCTTCCGCGGCTTCTTCTCGGGCGGGCCGACCTCGAACCGCGGCTATCCGATTCGCGGCATCGGCCCGTACGACATCGTGCCGTTTCTCACGCCGGAGGCCGAGCAGCAGCGCATCGACGTCGGCTGCGGAGCAGGGACGTCGAACGACCGGTGCCGATCACCGACGGGCGGCTTCACGCTCTGGGAGGCTTCGACCGAGCTCCGCATCCTCATCGCAGGCCCGCTCTCGGTAGCGACCTTCTGCGACGCGAGTGACGTTTCGCCTCAAACGACCGACATCCGGCTGAGCCATCCCCATCTCTCGTGCGGAGGCGGCGGTCGCTACGACACCCCCGTCGGGCCCATCCGTCTCGATATCGGCTACCGCATTCCCGGGATGCAGGTGATCGGCGGCCTCACTCCGGACGAACGCGAACCCACGACGCTCCTTGGCATTCCGGTAGCAGTGCACATCGGAATCGGAGAAGCGTATTGATGTCCCCGACCCGTCGTAAGAAGTCTCGTGCACGCAAGGTTCTAGGGGTCATCGGGGCGGTCGTCGGGACGACGGTCACGTTCGTGGCCGCAACCGCAACCGCCGCAGTGGTGCATCTCGACGTGCCCGCCACCCGCCGCCTCGTCGCGACGCAGGTGACGAGCGTCCTCCGTTCGCAGCTCAAAGGCGACGTCGCGATCGAGCAGATCGGCAAGCTCGGTCTTTCCGGCGTCGAAGGCGTGCGCGTCCGCGTGAAGGACCCGGAGGGCATGCAGGTGCTCTTCGTCGACGGAGCACGCGTCAAGCTGCGCGCCCTCGAGGCCGCGCGCTCCGCGCTGTTCGGCAAGGGCGACATCCACATCCCGGTCACCGCCGTCTCGGTCGAGCACGTCGACGCCGCCATCGACAGCGACGCCGCTGGCGGCTCTCGTATCGCGAACGCGTTCCTGCCGAAGAAGGAGACGCCGCCGAAGCCGTCCGATCCGAACGCGCGCGGCGTGAGCGTCGACGCGCCGGAGGTCGTGCTTCGCCACGCGTGGGTGCACGGCGTTCCTGCGCCTTCTGCACCGGCGGTCGATACCGACGTCTCCGACCTGCTCGCGCACGCGCACTACGACTCGAAGGTGACCAAGGTGGACCTCGATCGGGTCGACTTCGTCACGCGCGGCATGCAGCCGAAGGTCGACCCGCGCGGCCGCGTCGCGGCCCATCTCGTGCTGCCCGCGGAGAACCCGACGCAGACGATGAAGGCAGACGCGGCGTTCGAAGGCTTCGTCGCCGATGCGCCGACCACGCTCGAAGCGAAGCTCGACGGCGAGAAGATCGACGCCCGCCTCGACATCCGTGGAGCCACCGGCGAACGCATGCGCGCCGCGTTCGGAGAGGTGCCGCTCCGCGAGGAGGTCACCGCGCACGCGGAGGTCCACGGCACCACGAAGGACATGAAGGCCACCGCGAACGTCGCGGTCGGCCGCGGCAACGTCGCGCTCGACGCAGACGTTCACGTCGGCGACGAGACGCGCGTCGACGCGAAGCTCGCCGCTCGCCACCTCGACGCCCGCGCGGCAGTGGCAACCGCACCTGCGTCCGACATCAATCTCGACGTTCGCGCGCGCGTGGCGACCGACAAGAATGGCGCGGTGACGGGCGACTTCGGCCTGCAAACGCTCGCGAGCCGGCTCGAAGGCGACGACATCCCGCGCGTCGACGTGCGCGGCGATTTCACGAAGGAGAACGCGAACGCCGTCGCTCGCATCCGCGACGCACGGATGCCCACGCAGATCGGCGTCACGTACACGGCTCGCAACGGCGCTCAGATCGTGGAAGCCGACGTCCAGGCGAACGTCCCCGAGCTCTCGCGGCTCCCGAAGGTGAAGGCCTTCGCGAGCGGCGCCGCGAACGTTCGCGCGCAGGCGCGGGTCGACCTCGCGCGCACGAAGGACCTCGACGCACGGGTCGAGGTCAAGGGCAAGCACATCGCGGCGAGCGGACAGCACGTCGAAGACGTCCGCGTCCTGGCGACGGCTTCCGGCACCATCGACAAGCCGCAGGTCCTCGTCGGCGTCCACGCCGGCGGGATTCGTTCGGGTGAAATCCAGGTCGGCTCGGCCGACGTCCGCGCGCGCGTCGCCCCCGGCGCGGCCACCGTGGTGACCGACGCGCAGGTCGACCTCGTCAAGGAAGGGCACACCGTCGGCGTGACCGCCAAGAAGATCCAGGTCGCCGGTCCACGCATCGACGTCGAAGGCGCGACGATCACGGGCCTGGGCGACGCCATCCGCGGCGACTTCTCGAAAGACGCGAGCCGGATGCACGTGAAGGTCGACGCGCCCGCGATCGATCTCCAGCGCGTCGCCGCCGTCGCGGGTCGCGCGGCGGACGTGAAGAAGGGCACCCTCGCGCTCAAGGGAGACATCGCGCTCGCACGTGACGGTGCACAAGGCGAGCTCCACGCGAAGGTGGAACGGCTGAACGCGTTCAGCATCGACGGCGCCGAGATGAGCCTCGATACGAAGTTCGCCGGGCGCTCGATCGACGTGGACCTCGACGCGAAGCTCGCCGACGCCGGCACCGCATCGCTGCACACGCAAGAGATCGTGCTGGGCGGCAGCCCGTCCGACCCGAAGTCGTGGCAGCGCGCGTCGGGCGGCGCGAAGTTCTCCGCCATCGTCGACATGCAGCGCATTCGCCGCGTCCTCCCGCAGGGCTCGCTGCCTGTCGGTGAGCTCTCGGGGCAGCTCACCGTCGCCGGTACGGTCCGCCGAGACAGCACGGACGTGCCGCCCGAGCTGAGCGTGCATGCGCACACGCGGAGCCTCGTCGTCGGCGGAAAGGCGCCGCCGGAGCGCCCGCACGACGGCGAGAAGGTCTACGGCGTCGCGCCGTGGCGCTCGCAGGGCCTCGACGCGTCGTTCGACGCGCGCGTCGACGCGACGTCCGGCCTTGCCGACGTCTCGTTCCGCGCCTTCGACAAGACGGGCAACGTCGTCGCCTTCAACGCGAAGTCCGACCTGCCGTACCAGGATCTCCTCGGGGACCCGGCAAGCGCGATGGCGAAGATCAAGACGGCACCCGTGCGCGCGAAGCTGCTCGTGCCGAAGCGGGCGCTCGCCGAGCTCCCGGAGATCTTCGGGACGCGCGGCATGGCAGGAACGGTCGAAGCGGAGCTCGACGTCTCCGGGACCGTGATGGAACCGCGCGTCGCGTTCGTCGCCCACGGACGCGAGGTGCGCTCGCCTTCGCTGCCGGTGGGGCTCGCGACCGATGCCGACGTGACGCTCGGCTACGACGGCCGCGCGGCCGATCTGGCCGCCAAGGTGCGGTCGGGCGGGAATGACGCTCTCGAGCTCGCCTCGCACATCGACGTCGCGATGAAGGACGTGCTCGAGCCGAAGGCCGGCCAGGAGCTCCCGTGGAAGGGCAACGCGCGCGTCAAGCTCGCGAGCTTCCCTCTCGACAGCATCAACGCGATCTCCGACCTCCACATGAAGGGCCGCGTCAGCGGTGAGGCCGTCATCGACGGGCTGCACGAAGACGCGAAGCTCCACGCGCAGATCGGCCTCGAAGACCTTCGCATCGGTCGCGCGCAGTACCGCGCCGGCCGCATCGTGGTGAACGCGGAGAACGGCCGCCTCGAGGCGAGTGCACGCCTCGATCAGACCGACGGCTATGCCGACGTCCGCGCGAAGACCGGGATTTCGTGGGGCGCTGCCATCGCGCCCACCGTCGACCCGAACGCGCCGGTCGAAGCGCGGCTCGAGGCGAAGGGCTTCCGCGCGGCGGCGGCTCTTCCGTTCGTGCAGGGCACGGTCAACGAGCTCGACGGACGCATCGACGCGAACGCGACGATCATCCTCGGCCAAGGCGGCAAGGACCCGCGCATGGAAGGCAAGATCGTCTTCCGCGAGGGTCGCATCCAGGTCGCCGCGCTCGGCGACGAGTTCCAGGATGCGCGGGCGACCGTGACGTTCCAGCCGAACGGCACCATCCGCGTCGACGACGTCTTCGCGCGCAGCCTCGAGGGGCAGCTCCGCGCCGACGCGCTGATCAAGACGCGCGGGCTGGCGCTCGATTCCGCGACGGCGCACGTGCGCATCCCGAGCGACCACGAGCTCGACGTCGCGATGCAAGGCGCGCCGGTCGGACAGGTCTGGGGCGACATCAACATCAACGCGCTCGGCTCGCCGGATGGCAAGAAGATCGCCGTGAACGTCGAGGTCCCGCGGTTCCAGGTGACGGTGCCTCAGACGCCGAAGTCGGGGATCCAGGAGCTCGCGGAGCCCGAGAAGATCCGCGTCGGCACGTTCCGCGACGCGAAGACGTTCGTGAAGCTCCCGCTCGACAAGGAGGATCTCACCGCGTCGAAGCCGGAAGATGCGCAGGCGAGCGCCGGCACCGCGCTCGACGTCAACGTGAAGCTCGGCGACATCGTGGTGGTCTACGGGCGCATGGCGCGCATCGCGCTCACCGGCAACCCGCACATCACCATGGAGAACGGGGAGCTGAAGACGAAGGGCCAGATCACGACCACCGAGGGCAAGATCGACGTCCAAGGGAAGAAGTTCGAGATCGAGCGCTGCGTCGTGACCCTCCAGGAGCAAGACCCGGCGAATCCCATCGTGACGGCGACCGCATCGTGGACGGCGGAAGACGGCACGAAGGTCTATGCCGACTTCGTCGGTCCGGTGAAGACCGGCAAGGTGAATCTTCGCTCGGAGCCGACGCGCCCGAAGAACGAGATCGTCGCGCTCATCCTGTTCGGCACGGCGGACGGCATGAACGCGCAGCCGCCCCCTCCGGGCCGCGCGCCGGACGGCACCACGAAGGCCGCGACGACCGTGGGCGGCGGCTTCGCCACCCAGGGCCTCAGCGAGGCCGTCGACGATCTCACGGGCATCGAGGTGACCGCGCGCATCGACTCGACGCGCGCGAACAACCCGGCGCCGGAGCTCGAAATCCAGATCGCGCGGCGCATCTCGCTCGAGATCACGCACGTTCTCGGTACGCCTCCGATTTCCGAGCCGGACAAGAACCTCGCGACGATCGACTGGCGCTTCCGCCGGAACTGGTCGCTCGAGACGACGGTCGGAGACCGCGGCAAGGCCCAAGTGGACGCTGTGTGGCAGAAGCGTTACTGACCGGCGCGCGCAGCCCCCGCGGCAGAGCCGAGATTTTCCGAGCGATCATCCAGGCATGACCGCTGCAGCAGACGGGACGTGGCAATCATCTCCGTCCTGCTGAGCTTCATCGGCAAGAAGATCGGAAGCATCGTCCAAGCGATCTTCGGATGGTCGGTCACAGCGCTCTTCGGCCGCCTCCCGCCGAAGAAGCAGCTCGCCGTTTCGATCGCACTGCTGCTCTCGATCGCGTGGCCGATCTTCGTGGTCGGCCTGTTCTTCCCGTCCGTCGCCGGATGGGTGCTCGCATTCGTGCCGCTCGAGAAGTGGCTCGGTCCGGTCGCTCTCCGCATCATCTGGGGAGCGCTCGCGTTCGTCGCGCCGATGCTCGTCGGCCTGCTCGTGCAGTGGGCGGCGCCTGCGAAGAAGGGCGGCATCGGTCGCGCGCTCCTCAATGGGTACCCGCTCGCGCTCGGTCTGTTCTGCGCGTTCATCCTGACCGTCGTGACGGTCCCCATCATCAAGATCACGTCGCTGGTCCGCGGCTGGACCGACACGCACGTCTACCTGCAGCCGCGCGTCGGCTCGTACGACAAGGTCGTTCGCGAGCTCACGGAGGCGTGTGCGCGCGCGGGCGTGCTGCCCGAGATCACGGAAGTGCCCACCACGATGGCGCTCTCCACGAAGGTGCTCCGCACGCTCGCCCGCGGCATGGTCTCGCCGATCGTCGCCGAGCAGGTGAAGCGCGTCCGCGCCGACGGCCTGGAGCTGTATCTCTACCCGTCCGACCTCCTCATCCGCGGCAAAGCGGAGCGGGTCTCTCTCGTGCGCGCGATGCTGACGCGCACCGACGTCGACAAGGACGCGTACCTCGTCGGCTCCGAGAAGGCGCAATGCATCCAGGACGAGCTCGGCCGGCTCATCGAGGTCGTCGCGTCCCACGAACGCATGCACGCGCACGTCGGCGGCACTGCCGGTCGACGTCTCGTCGAGATCTGGAACGAGATGAACGAGTCGAAGCTGCCCTTCGACGAGTGGGTGATGCTCGAGTCGATCGCGCGCCGTGTCGAACGCCGCATCGTCCGCGAGCACGTCGGCGACGAGGCCATGATCCTCGATGCCGAGGACGACGAGTTGGACAAGATCGCTGCCAAGGCCAATGCGCCCGAGGCGGAGCAGAGGAGCACGGTCGTGAAGAAGGAAGAGGAGATTGCACCGATGTCGCTCGAACCCATCCCTTCGTCGGTTACCCCCGGGACGCTCGAAGAAGCGTCCACGGTCGACCTCGTGAAGGAGGCGCTCGACGAGGCGAAGGAGCTCGTACGTCTCGAAGTCGAGCTCGCGAAGGAGGAGGTACGCGAGGAGGTGAAGCAGGTGCGCAACGCGTCGATCGCGTTCGCCGTCGCCGCCGCCGCGGGCCTCCTCGTCCTCTGCCTCCTCGGCGTCGCCCTCGTGCTCGCCCTCGGCGGCACGGCGCTCGCGGCGCTCGGCGTCGCCGGAGGCTTCCTCGTTCTCGGCGCCGCCGCCGGGTGGACGGCCTACGGCATGCTTCCGAAGAAGCCGCTCGAGAAGACGCGCAACCGCCTGCAGGCGGACGTGAACCAGCTCAAGGAGCACATCGCATGAGCAAGCAGAAACTCTCGCTCGAGGAGCGCCGGGCGCGCCTCGAACGCCGCGCCAACGTGATTCGTTCGCGCCTTCTCCGCACCGTCGATGCGCTCGACGTCCGCCGTCACCAGGTCGCGGAGGTCACCCACCACGCCAAGCGCATCGCTACCCCGGTCGCGCTCAGCGCTCTCGGCGTCGGCGTCGTCGCCGCGGGTGTCGGCTTCGCGCTCCGCGCGTTCCTGAAGAGCCGGCGTGAGCGGCAGCTATCGTTCCGCATCCAGAAGGCGCTCGCACCGTTCCGCACGGAGCAGAAGCCCTCGTTCGGAAAAGAAATGCTGAAGAAGCTCGCTCTCACGGCGTTCGGCATCGCCGCGAACGAGCTCGTGAAGCGCGTCGCGGTGAACGCCCTCGACGGTCGCCTTCCGAGCGGCCAACTCGCGGACGGCCCCACCACGGAAAACGGGCACGCGAACGGACATGCGAATGGACACTCCAAGCTCCTCGTGAGGTGACGACATGGCGACCGCTCCGCACAGCAAGATGTCCAGTGAGGCTCTGAACCTCGTCATCAACGTCCCGGCGCATGCGCCGCGGAAGGACAACGTCCTCGTGGACGAGGTCGCGCTCGAGTCGTTTCCGGCGAGCGATCCGCCCGCGTGGACGGCGAGCGGTGTCGGAGCGCCCGCGCCCGAGCCGGTGAAGGCGGAGACGCCTCGCGACGTGCGGCGGCGTCTCCGGAAAGACGTCGACACGCTCGCCGTGGACATCGGCGAGCGGAACGATCAGTCGCCGGAGGCACTGTCCCATCTGCAGGCTGCCGCCGAGTACATCACCTCGCAGATGCTCGATGCCGGGCGTCATGTCGTGCGGATCCCCGTCCCTGGTGCGGAGAACACCGAAAACCTCGAGGCCGTGATCCGCGGGACCGAGAGCGGCGGAGAGATCGTCATCGGCGCGCACTACGACACGGTGAAGGGCGGGCCGGGAGCCGACGACAACGCAAGCGGCGTCGCCGTGTTGCTCGGGCTCGCGCGGCTCCTCCAGGGGCGCTCGTTCAAGCGCACGGTGCGGCTCGTCGCGTTCACGAACGAAGAGCACCCGCACACGCGGAAGCCGACCATGGGCAGCCGTGCGTACGCGCGCCGTCTCAAGGAGAACGGCATCGACGTTCGTGCGATGTTCAGTCTCGAGAGCGTCGGCTTCTACGTCGACCGCCACGAGGCGCGCTCGGCGCCGTTTCCGCTCTCGCTTCTGCTGAAGGCGTGGAAGGGCGACTTCGTTGCGTTCGTCAGCGACCGGAGCTCGAAGCGGCTCGTCACCGAGGCTCAGCAGGCGTTCCGGCTCGCCACCGACCTCGAGGTGCGCACGTTCGCGCTGCCGGGCTTCCTGCCGCTCGTCTCTTCCTCCGATCACCGCTCCTTCTGGCGTGAGGATTACCCCGCGGTGATGATCACGGACACCGGCCCGCTTCGGAACAAGCGGTATCACACCGGCCGCGATCTCCCGGACAAGCTGAACTACGACTGCATGGCGGACCTCGTCTTCGGGCTCGCCTCGGTGATCGCGCGTCTCGCCGGCGGACACGTCGGCTGAGCGAAGGAGCGGGCGTGTGATGAAGCTGCGAAAGCTGGCCGATCAGGTCATCGTCATCACGGGCGCAACGAGCGGTATCGGTCTCGCGACGGCGCGCTTGGCCGCGAAGCTGGGCGCGCGCGTCGTCGTCTCGTCCCGCAACGAGGAGGACCTCACGCGCCTCGCCGACGAGATCACGGCGCAGGGCGGGTTCGTGCTCGCCGTGCCGGCCGACGTGGCGGATGCGCGCGCGGTGGATGCGCTGCGCGATGCCGCGCTCGACAAGTTCGGGCGCATCGATACGTGGGTCAACAACGCCGGCGTTTCCATCTACGGCAAGCTGCACGACGTCGAGCTCGTCGAAGCGCGGCGGCTCTTCGACGTGAACTTCTGGGGCGTCGTCCACGGCTCGCGTGCAGCGGTCGCCGCTCTGCGCGAACGAGGCGGCGCCATCATCAACATCGGCAGCGTGCTTTCGGATCGGGCGATTCCGATTCAGGGCATGTACTCGGCGTCGAAGCACGCGGTGAAGGGCTACACCGACGCGCTTCGCATGGAGGTCGAGATGGAGAAGCTTCCCATCTCGGTCACGCTGGTGAAGCCGGCCGCGATCGACACTCCATACGTGGAGCACGCGAAGAACCACCTCGAGACGATGCCGAGGAACGCGGCGCCGCTGTACGCGCCGGAGCTCGTCGCCGAGGTGATCCTCCGGTGCGCGGAGCATCCGAAGCGCGACGTCATCGTCGGCGGCGGCGGAAAGATGTTCAGCCTGCTCGAGAAGCTCGCTCCGCGGCTCGGCGACCGCGTGATGGAGCACACGATGGAGTCGAAGCAGAAGAGCGACATGCCGAAGGCGGCGCAGGACAGCCTGTTCATGCCGCCGCTCGTCGAAGGTCACGAGCGCGGTCCGCACGGCTCGCGCGCGCTTCGGCACAGTGCGTACACGTCGATGGCGCTGCACCCGGTCGTTGGCGTTGCGGCGCTCACCGGGATCGCGCTCGCGGCGGTGGGCGTGCTCGCGTCGCGTCGCTGACGGCCGCCGAGCACGCGGTGTATACCGGCGGCATGATGACGACGACGCACGCCGTTCGGATGCATGCGGCCGGAGGGCCGGAGGTCCTGCGTTGGGAGGCTATCGAGCTGCCGCCGCCGGCGCCGCACGAGCTCAGGATCCGCCACACGGCGGTCGGCCTGAACTTCGTCGATACGTACAACCGCTCCGGGCTCTATCCGGTGAAGACGCCGGCGGTGCTCGGCAACGAGGGCGCCGGCGTGGTCGAGGACGTGGGCGCGGAGGTGACCGGCTTCGCGAGGGGCGACCGCGTCGCGTACGCGACGGCCCCGATGGGCGCCTACGCGGAAGCGCGAAACCTCGACGCGCGGCTCGTGGTGAAGCTGCCGGAAGGCGTGGACGACCGCACCGCGGCTGCGTCGCTGCTGAAGGGCATGACGGCGGAGTATCTCGTCCGCCGCACGTACGCGGTCGGGAACGGCGAGACCATCCTCGTGCACGCGGCCGCGGGTGGCGTCGGCCTCATCTTGTGCCAGTGGGCGAAGCATCTGGGCGCGACGGTCATCGGAACCGTCGGAAGCGAGGAGAAGGCGAAGCTCGCGCGTGAGAACGGTTGCGACCAAGTCGTGCTCTACCGGACGGAAGACGTGCCGGCGCGCGTCCGCGAGCTCACCGGCGGAGAGGGCGTGCCGGTCGTCTACGACTCGATCGGCAGGGACACGTTCGCCGCGTCGCTCGACTCGCTCCGTCCGCGCGGGCTCATGGTGACGTACGGCAACGCGTCGGGGCCGGTGCCGGCGTTCGAGCCGCGGCTCCTCGCGTCGAAGGGCTCGCTCTTCCTCACGCGCCCGACGCTCCACACGTACGTTCACACGCGCGAGGAGCTCGAGGCGTCGGCCGCGGCGGTGTTCGACGTGATCGCGCGCGGCGTCGTTCGCGTCCGCGTCGACCAGACGTACCCGCTCCGCGACGCGGAGCGCGCGCATCGCGACCTCGAAGCGCGGCGGACGACGGGCTCGACGGTCCTCCTGCCATGAGCGGCGGTGCGGGCCCGCTCGCGGCGCGTGGCCTCGGGCCAGGCCGGGGCCGGCACGGGCCAGCGCTCGGCCGCCGCGCGGCCTCCGGTTCGCGGCCACGGAAGCGGGGGTGAGGTGGATCGCGGATCCTCCATCCACGGCGTCAGGGAACGTTTAGCTGGCTAACTAATTCGCGCTTCCCCGGGAAATGCCGAGGGACCCGCGGCGCGCTGGCGGCGGCCGCACGCGGCCCGACATGTGCCTACATGGTGGGCATGGTCGGAACGGGACGAGGACGGGCTTGGCTGGCGGCGGCAGGACTCGCGGCGCTCGTCGGCTGCGGGTCGAGCGCCGGCGAGGACGGCACGACGGACGAGCGACCCTCCACCGAGGATCGCGAGCCCGGCGCCGCCACTCCGGACGCGCCGCCCGGCGCGATGGCCGAGGGCGAGCTCCGCGAGCGGCCTTGGGAGGTCGTCTCCAGCAAGGGCGAGACGTACCTCGCGAACGTCTTCTACGCCGACGCCTCGCAGAACGAGCAGGTCATGCCGTGGATGATCGACGGCCGCGCCGTCATCGACCGCCTGGTGTACCCCACGCTCGGCAACCCGAACCTCTACGTGAAGGACGACGCGACCGACGAGCTCACGATGGTCCTCCGCATCGAGGCCGACGCGTACGACCACCTCCGGCCCGAGGTCGGCGCATCCGACGGCAAGTCGCCGAGCGAGGTCACCCTCCACGGCGGCGCGGCCGACGGCTTCTCCTTCTTCCTCGTCGCGAAGAGCGCACGCGCTGCCGCCACCGAAAGTGGAAACGCGCAGAGCGCGCGCGCCGGCGTCTTCGAGATCAAGCCGAAGAAGGTCCTCCAGAACGCCGAGCCCGCCGACATGCCGGCCGCGCTGAAGAAGCGCCACACGCTCCGCTTCGTCTTCGATCGCGACGCGCTCGCCGGCGTCCCCGCCGGGCTCTACGACGCCCGCTTCGAGGTCAAGAAGAACGGCCAGGTCTACGCGAACGTCTACGAGTACCAGTACAACGCGGTTCGCGTGTTCGACCGCGCGCCCGACGAGTACACCGCGCTGAACGTCACCGACACGCAGGTCTCGATCGGGGACGAGTACAAGAGCCTCACCGCCGACAAGCTCGACGACTTCGTCGACGCGGTGAATGCGAACCAGGCGCCCGAGGTGCGGACCGCCGCGTTCATCACGTTCAACGGAGACCTCCACAACGGCGGGTCGCCCGGGACGCTCCGCCAGCGCACCGTCGCGAGCACGTACAACGCCGAAGCGAAGCGCATTCTCGGCGCGCTGAAGCGGCTCAACCTGCCGATCTTCCTCACGGCCGGCAACCACGACGGGTACGCGGCCCTCGGGCACGCGCCGAGCGCCGTCGTCTCCGTCGATGCACGCCTCGGCGACACGCTGCAGAAGGTCGTCCTCGAGCAGAACAACCACGCGTGGCCCGACTTCTCGTGGTCTGCCTATTCGGCGTTCCTGGCGAAGACCGACAAGCAGCGTGATGGCCTCCATCGCGACCTCTACACCGGCAGCTTCACGCGCAAGAACGGCGACACGTTCGCGGCCTCGTTCCAGGAGGTACCGACGTCGGACCGCAACATGGTCCTCTACGACGGCTTCCACCAGTGGCAGAAGACGTACGGGCCGCTCTACGCTTCGTGGACGTTCGGCAAGAACCGGTACGTCTCGCTCAACTCGTACGAGCTCCGCCAGCACCGCCGCACCGGCTGGGGGATGTACACGGTGAACTACGGCGGCGCGATGAGCGAGACCCAGCTCTCGTGGCTGGATCGCGAGCTCGGTCGCTCCCGCGTCGCGAGCGAAGACGTCACGCTGCTCCTCCACCACGATCCGCGCGGCGGCCATGGCGGCAAAGACTTCGGCTACTACTTTCCGATGCTGCGCTACGAGAGCGTGCAGCAGAGCACGATCAACTATCTCCTGAACGAGGTCTTCACGCCCCTCGTGTGTAAGCAGGACTCGGTCACGCTGTCGATCGATCAGCGCGAGAGCTGCCTCCACGATGGCCTGCAGGAGTGGATGGGCCCGGACGACGAGTTCGAGAAGAAGGGCGGCGGCTTCTTCATGTCGGGCGTCGAGCTTCTGTCACGCATCGCGAAGAACCCGCAGGTGCGCACCATGCTCGTCGGTCACGCGCACTTCCACTCCCTCGAGGTCATGCAGCAGGGAGACGCGCTCGTGCCGAATCGCGTGAACCTCGACGAGGGCAGCACCAAGCGTCTCGAGGCTCTCGAGACCGCGAACCCGGTGCGCCGTTTCGCCTGGCAGTCGGTGCTCGCGCCCGAGCTCGCCGCCCGCGAGGCTGCCGCCGGAGCGCCGACCGATGCCGCCGGCGACGCGCCGCTCGCGCCCTCGTCGTTCGACGCCTACCGCACGAAGCTCGATGGGATGCTCGGCGCGGCCACCCGCAGCATGCCGCGCACCCTCGACTCGTCTGCCGGTCCGCGCGAGCTCGCCATCATTCGCCTCACGTCGGCCGCGGACCTCACGAGCCAGAAGTACGATGGCAAGGAGATGTTCGGCTGGTCCGTCCTCCACGTGACCAAGCAGGCCGCGGGCACGCCGCGCATCAACCGCCTCACGTACATGATCCACACCGGACCGGACGCGTTCTCGAAGATCACGACGGTCGACGTCGACCGCACGAAGCGTCTCGCGTCACGCGGCGCTCAGAACCCGGTCGACCAGCTCTTCGACTGGTGAGGTGACGGCGCGCGCGCGCTCACGGGATCGATTTGCAGCAGCGAAATCCGAGGTGGTAGTTCACGTGCCACGCCGCTTCGATCTTCTCGACGTGCCAGCGAGGGTCGAAGTTGCAGTGGTCCGGGTAGGCGCCCTGCTTGTTCGTCGTCGTCTCCGGGACGGGCTCGCCCGGCTCGCGCACGAGCTCGTTGTAGAACCACGCGCTGCCCTTCAGCTGCGTGAAGACCTGATCGCCTTCGCGGCGCATCATGACCTCGGCCACGTTGCCGTGCTGGTCGAACACGCCGAAGCGTGAGCGACAGGCCGGAAACGAGCCGGAGGGCTCCGTGTCCGTCGTGCACGACGCGTACGTCGACTTCGCGTCTTTCACGATGCACGGCTGCCGATGACGCCGGTTCGTGTGACAGATGTCGATGTCGACGCGGTCGCCGTAGGCGTACTTCCGATCCGGGCCGCCCTCCGGGTCGCCCCGGCACGCGATGTTCCACTCGTGGTCCGAGCAGAGCCGTTTGCCTTGCAGCTCGCAGACCTTCTTCGCCATCGTCGGCGGCGTCCACACGAACGGGAGCTCGCACGCCTTGTTCGGGAACTCGAACACGTCGATGCAGAACCAGGCGTCTTTGCCCTTCGTCCACACGGGGACCATGTTGTCCGCCCCGCATTTCGCCTTCTGCTCGGGCGTCTGGATGACGATGTCTTTCAGGCCGGCGAGGCACTTCTCGCGGCTGATCGTGTGCATCGCGATCGCCTTGTTGCCCTGGTGCATGCGCTCGGGGCCGGTCACGCCGATCGTGCTGCGGAGGAAGATGTCCGGTTGGATGCGCTTCTTCTCTTCCTCGGTGAAGTCCTTCACCGTGAACAGGGTGAGCAGCTCCTCGCGCGTCTCGCGATGGAGGCTCATCGGGTCGCTGTCCGAGAGGCCGCTGGCGCCTCCATCGCCGAACGCGCCGGCCCCGCCGGTCCCCACGCCGCCTCCCGCGCTGCCTCCGTCGCCGCCGGCCGCCGCGAGCACCGCACGCGCCTGCGCATCGAGGAGCGCATCACCCGCCGCATCGCCTCCGTCCTGGCGAGCCTCGGCGGCGTCACCGAGCACCGGCTTGTCTCCCGGCGGCTGCGTCGAGGGCCGGCACGCGACGAACGCGGAGGCGCCCGCCAGCGCGGCGCACGCGACGAGCGAAGCGTGCACGAGAACGGAGCGCATCGAGGGATCGTAGCTCCGCGCCGGTGAGGTGGCCTCGTTCTCGGCGAACGCGCACGGCCCATCGCCGCAAGCGCGACATCGCGGTCCGTTCCGGCCGCTCTCCGCCGCCGGCGCGCACGGCGGTTGCATGAGAATCGCTGCGGATTTAGGTTCGGGCTCGATGGCGGAAGACTTCTACGCCGCGCTCGGCGTTCCGAAGAACGCCGACGCGGACACGATCAAGAAGGCGTACCGAAAGCTCGCGCGCGACCTGCATCCGGACAAGAACCCGGGGAACGCGTCCGCGGAAGCTCGCTTCAAGGCAGTGAACCGCGCGTACGAGGTCCTCGGCGACGACGGCAAGCGAAAGCTCTACGACGAGTTCGGCGAGGATGCGCTCCGCGAGGGGTTCGATGCGGAGAAGGCCCGCGCCTACAAGCAATGGCAGAGCCGCGCCGGAAATGGCGGCGGGTTCCGCGGCGGCGGCTATGGCGGCGGCGTGAACCTGGAAGACCTCTTCAGCGGCGCCGTCCCGGGTGGCAACGTGGGCTTCGGCGGAGACTTCGCCGACCTCTTCGGGCGCTCGGCGCGTCGGCGCGGGCCGGTGAAGGGGCAAGACTACGAGCAAGAGCTCACCATCGACTTCGAGTCGGCGGTGAAGGGCACGACCGTGCAGATGCGCCGCCCGGACCAGGCGGAGCCGGTCACCGTGCGCATTCCGGCCGGCGCAGACGATGGCAGTCGCGTGCGCATCAAGGGGCAAGGAGGCGCGTCTCCGAACGGCGGTCCGCCGGGAGACCTCATCCTCGTTCTGCACGTCGAGCCGCATGCGCTCGTCGAGCGCGAGGGCGATGACCTCTACCTGGACGTTCCCATCACCGTGAGCGAAGCCATCAAAGGCGCGAAGGTGAAGGTCCCTACGTTCGACGGCGACGTGAACGTCAAGGTGCCACCTGGCACGCAGTCCGGAACGAAGCTCCGCGTCCGCGGCAAGGGCATCGCGCGGAAAGGGCGGGAGCCCGGTGACCTCTACGTCCGTTTCATGATCCAAGTGCCGCGCGGCGATAGCCCGGAGCTCGCGCAGATCGCCGACGCGATCGAGAAGCTCGAGAAGGAAGACATTCGCGCCAAGCTCGCGCTGTAGTCACGGGCGGCAGTCGCCACGCGGCGCGCCCTAGGCCACGCGCCGCGTGACGCGCGCTTCGGGTACGATGGGACGCGCGCATGCGTGTCTCGGCTGCTGCCCTCGCGTGCTCGTGTGGCTTCGTGCTCGCCGCGTGCGGAGCTTCGGGCCCCGGAGCGACAGCCGCCCGCGAGCCGACGCGCGCCGCTCCGGCGCCGTCGCCGCCGCCCGACCCGCCGCCCGCGGGTCCGCCGGTGCAGCTCGATTGTGGAGACTTCGCTTCGTGTGCCGTCGCCTCCGGCGGCACCGTGCGCTGCTGGGGAGGCGACAAGGAAGGCGAGCTCGGCGACGGCGGAGGTCGCCCGCGAAGCGCGACGACGGTCCTCGTGAAAGGGATCGAGAACGCGACGGCCGTGGCGCTCGCGGCGCAGTTCGCCTGCGCGCTGACGAGCGATGGCAAGGTCCGTTGCTGGGGAACCGGACGCCTCGGAAACGACGGCAAGCCCATGGCCAACGCGCGGCCCGTCGAGGTCGCCGGCGTGGAGGGGGCCCTCGAGCTCGCGGCGAGCGGAGCGCTTGCGTGCGCCCGCATGGCCACTGGCGTGACGTGCTGGGGGTCCGATGCGCACACGATCGGCGCGCCGCCCGCGGGTGTGTTCACCCAGATCGCGACCGGGTTCACGCACGCGTGCGCGCTCGACAAGAAAGGCACCGTCGTGTGCTGGGGGGCCGGCGATTGGGCGGCGAAGGGCCCCTATGCGAAACCGGCGAGCATCGCGTCGGCGACGCATCTCGCGACGGGCGATCGCCACGCGTGCGTCGTGACGAAAGACAAGAAGGTGCAGTGCTGGGGCCAGAACGACGCGGGTCAGCTCGGCATCAAGGCGGACAGCGAGAGCCACAAGTCTCCGGTGACGGTGCCGAACGTCGCGGGGGCGGTGAAGGTGTTTGCCGGCGAGTCTTCGACGTGCGCGCTCCTCGGTGACGCCACGGTGAAGTGCTGGGGCGGCAACGGAGCCGGCGAGCTCGCGCTCGGCAAGCGGTCGAGCGACGAACGCGCAACGAAGGCCGAGCGCCTCGCGTCGGTCGCGAGCCTCTGCATCGGGAGCTCGCACGGCTGCGCGCTCACCACGGCGAAGTCGCTCTTGTGCTGGGGCGCGAACGCCGAGGGTCAGCTCGGCGACGGAACGACGGACGAGAGGCTCGTCCCGGCGCCGGTGCTCTGGTGAAGCGCCGTCAGCGGCGCTTGCCCTTCTTGCCGCCCTTCTTGCCCTTCTTGCCGCCGCTGCCGCCCTTGGCCTTCTTGCTGCTTCCGAACGCGGACGTGCCGCGTCCTCCGCCGGCCTCGCCGATCGAGTAGCCGGGACGACCGCCCTCGGGGCCGCGCCCGCCGCCACGTCCGCCGCGCGCCGAGCGGTCGCCCTCGCGAGTCGACGACGACGCACCACGTCCGCGCGTGCTGCCGCGCTCGTCGTCGCGACGCGCGCCGCGTGAAGGAACACCGCCGCGTGCTCCGGTTCGGCCGAAGCGTCCGCGCGACGCGCTGCGCTCCGCGTCTTCTTCGCCCGGGCCTCGCACGCGACGCGCGTACACCGTCCGGCGGAGGAGCGCGCAGTCCGAGATCTCGACGAGCATCTTGTCGCCGAGACGGATCGCGTCTCCCGAACGCGCGCTCGTCGCCATGAGGCCGTCGTCTTCGACCTGGTAGTCGGCGCCCATGTCCTCGATGCGGACCATGACGTCGACGTACGGCTCTTCGAGCGTGACGAACGCGCCGGTGCCGACGAACGCAGACACGGTGCCCTCGAAGCGCTCGCCGATGCGATCGATCATGTAGAAGCAGCGGTAGATGTCGACGATCTCGCGTTCGACCTCCATCGCGCGGCGCTCCGCGAGCGACGACTGCGTCGCGGCCTCGGTGAGCTTCTCCATGTCGCCGACCTTCGCGACGGCGCGGCGGCGCTCCTTGCCTTCGTACTGGGCGGCCGCGTGCACGATGCGGTGCACGACGAGGTCGGGATAGCGCCGGATCGGCGACGTGAAGTGCAGGTACGCCTCGGACGCGAGACCGAAGTGGCCGAGGTTCTGGACGTCGTACGTCGCCTGCTTCATCGAGCGGAGCAGGAGGTTGTTGAGGACGTTCGACAGCGGATGGTCGGCGAAGCTCTTGAGGAGCTCGGCGAGGCCCTTCGGTGTCTGCGTGTCCTCGACGTCGAACTCGACGCCGAGCATCTCGGACATCGCTGCGAGCTTGTCGAGCTTCTTCGGATCCGGCGGCAGGTGCACGCGGTAGACGCCCGGGAGCTCGCGCTCGAGGAGCCAGCGCGCCACGGCCTCGTTCGCGAACAGCATCAGCTCTTCGATGAGCTGATATGCCTTCTTCATCCCGGGGTCGCCGGAGCGCTTGCTGATCGACGTCGGCCGGCCTTCGTCGTCGAGCGAGACCTTCGCCTCCGGCAAGTCGAAGTCGAGCGCGCCGCGCTTCATGCGCTTGCCGCGGAGCAGGCGCGAGAGCTCGTAGGCGACGCGGAGATCATCGGCCATCGCGTCGGCCTTCGGATCGCGCTCGGGCAGCTCGGTGAAGCCGAGCGCGCGCGCGACGCCTCCGTACGTCAGCTTCGCCGCGCTCTTCATGAAGCCGCGCACGAGGCGCACGTCTTCCACGTTGCCCTTCGCATCCAGCGTCGCGTGGACGCAGAGGCAGAGACGAATGACGTCCGGCAACAGCGAGCACAGGTTCGACGAGAGCGCGCGCGGGAGCATCGGGATCGCGCGATCCGGCAGGTACACGCTGCATCCGCGGGCCCGCGCCTCGTCGTCCACGAACGTGCCGGGACGCACGTACGAGCTCACGTCGGCGATCGCGACCCACAGCTCGTAGCCACCGCGCTTCGTGCGCTGCACCCAGACGGCGTCGTCGTGGTCGCGTGCGTCCTCGGGGTCGATCGTCGGCAGCGGGACGTGCGTGAGGTCCTCGCGACCTTCGAGCATCTCCTCGGGCACTTCGCTGCCGTAGGCCTCCGCCTCGCTGACCGCCTCGGGCCCGTGCACCTCGGGGATGCCGTGGACGAGGATGACCTTCTGCGTCTCCACCGAGAGCTCGCCCGGCGCGCCGAGCACCGCCACGAGCTTGCCCTCCGGGTTCTCGTCCTGCGTCTCGGGGAAGCGCGTGATCTGCGCGACGACGACCTGTCCGTCCTTGCCGCTGTTGCCCTGGTCGCCGGTGCGGTCGATCTCGCTCGTGAGGACGACCGGTCCCTTGATGCGCGGGTCGTCGAGCTCGACCCAGGCGCTCTTGCCCCGCCGCCGGAGGATGCCGGAGACGCGCTGCGAGCCGCGCGCCTTGATCTCGAGGATGTGGCCCTCGGGGCCGCGCGAGCCGCGCGCGAGGATCTCGACGGTTACCTGATCGCCATGCATCGCCCCATTCAAGCTGTCGGGGCCGATGTACACGTCGTCGCCGCTCGCGGAGGGGCTCGCGACGAAGCCGAAGCCGCGCGGGTTCACCTTGAGGAAGCCTTCGCGTCGCTCGCGATCGCTGCGGCCGCCGCTCTTCTTCGGGGCGCGGCCCTGACGTGCTTCGTGAGCGCGACGCCCCCGCGTCTCCTCGACCTCGACGTCACCGGCGTCGGTCTCGATCTCGCCGTCTGCGTCGCTCGCGAGCGCGGGCTCCACCTCCTCGGTGCGGCGCCGCGCGTGGCGTTCGCTTTCGTGCTCGACCTTCCGTGCCGTGCGGGCGTGCGCTGCCGGAGCACGCTCGCTGCGCGACGAAGACGACGTGCGCCCACCGTCACGCGAGCCGCGCTTCGGCAGACCCTTCGGCGCCTTCTTCGTCGGGATGCCGACCTTGTGCAGCGCGCTCTTCGCGTTCTTCGTCAGGAGCGAAGCGCCTTCGGCGCGGGGCTTGTCCCCCGTCTGCAGCTTGAACTTGTGTCCGTCGCGCGCGATGACGACGCCGTCGAAGACGAGGTCGTCGAGCAACCGGAGCAGGCCCTGGGCGCTCTCGGGTGCCACGCCGAGCGCCTCGGCGATCTCTTGCGTGTGGAACGCACGGTCGTCACTCCCGAGGAGCTCGAGCACCTTCGTGCGTGAGGGCAGGGGTTTCCGCATTCTCGGGCCTTTCTACGCGACCCTCGACGGCGCGTCCCGGGAATATTCGCCGGAGAACTCGGCTACATTCGGCGGGAGGTCCACGCTCCGACCATGCGGAAACACCTGCCGTTCTGGCTCGTCCTCGCGCTCTGTGCCGCGGCGCTCGTCGCGAGCGCGATGCTTTTCGTCGATTACGTGAGGCCGGCGCCGGTCTTCTGCGGCGCAGAGGGCGGGTGCGGGGCGGTGAAGCGCACCGCGTTCGCGCATCCGCTCGGGATCCCGACGCCGCTCTTCGGGCTCGCCGGCTTCCTCGCGATCGCGATGGCGCAGCTCGTCGCGGGCCGTCGCGCGCGCATTGCGCAGGCCATGCTGGCGGTGTTCGGGGGCATCGTCGCGGCTGGGCTCGTCGTCGTGCAGATCGCGATGCACACGATTTGTCCGTACTGCGCCGTCGCCGACGGTTGCGCCCTCCTCCTCGTGGGGCTCTCGATCGCGCGCGCCGTGAAGGGCTGGGACCCGCCGGCGGGACGGCGGCCGCTCGTCCTCGGCGCCGCGCTGAGCTTCGCGGCCGCGCTCGTCCCCGTGGCGGTGGGCATGGGCAAGCGCGCGATCCCGATCGACGTGCCGGAGCCGATCGCGGAGGAGATGAAGAAGACGCCCCGCGGAAAGGTCACCGTCGTCGACTTCGTCGACTTCGAGTGCCCGTTCTGCCGGATGACGCACGCCGAGCTCGCGCCCGTGCTGGCGGCGCGAAAGGACAAGGTCCGCGTCGCGCGCAAGCACGTGCCGCTTCGCATGCATCCGCACGCGGTCGATGCCGCCAAGACCGCGTGCTGCGGCGAGGCGCAGGGCAAAGGCGACGAGATCGCGGAAGCGCTCTTCTCCGCGAAGCCCGAGGAGCTCACGCCGCAAGGTTGCGAGGAGCTCGCATCGAAGCACGGCCTCGACCTCGCGAAGTTCCGCGCATGCATGAAGGACGCGGCGATCGAGGCTCGCATCCGCGCCGACGGCGAAGCGTTCCGCGCGGCGAAAGGCCACGGCCTGCCGACCATCTACGTCGACGGCACGAAGCTCGAAGGCGCGCAGGACAAGGAGACGCTCGAGAGCACCGTCGACAGCGCGATTCGCGCGCTCTGATCGTGTGGGGCGAGGTAGGACGCGAATCGACGACAGGCCTCGTCCGTCGAACCGGCTGCGTGGGCGCGCCCGCGCATTTCTTGTCGTTTCGGCCTAAGGTCTCCGGCCGAGAACCCGAGGTGATGAAGATGATGCTTCGCTTTTTCTCGCGACCGCTCGCCGCGGTCGTCCCCGCTGCCGTGCTCGCCCTCACGCTTCCCGGCTGCGGGAAAGAGGTCGTCCGCGGCGCGAACGATCCGTCGATCGATGCCCACGCTCTCTCGACGGGCCTCGACAAAGACGACATCCAGCGTGCGCTCCACGAGACGCTGAACAATCTCCGCTCCGCGCCGGTGATGAACGAGTGGCGCACGACGCACCCGCCGCCCACCGTCGCGATCTTCCCGTTCCAGAACTCGACGAGCGAGCACATCGACTCGATGCTCGACGCGATGCTGAGCGAGGCAGAGACGTGGCTCGTCGAGTCGGGCACCGTGCAGGTCATCTCGCGCGAGCGGCAGAACCAGATGATCCGCGAGGTGGAGGGCCAGCAGAACCCCGTCTTCAATCCGGCGAACGCGGCCCGCTACGGCCGCCAGCTCGGCGCGAAGTACTTCATCACCGGCAAGGTGTCCGGCAACGACGAGCGCACGGACGACATGCGCCGGGTGCAGTACTTCCTCTTCATGCAGGTCATCGACGTCGAGACGAGCGCCATTCGCTGGCAGCGCAAGACGTACATCACGAAGGCCATCAAGTAGCGGCTCCGCGATGAAGTACGTCGTGGACAAGGGCACCCGCGTGCTTGCGGCTGCCGCGCTCGTCCTCCTTCCATGGCTCGTCGGCTGCGGCGGGCACGAGGCGCGCACGCTCAAGATGCGGACCGCGCTCGACGAGGGCAACGCGAAGCGCGCGATCGCCGAGCTGAACGACGAGCTCGACGTGAAGGACGCGACGGAGCTCCCGAAGGACATCAAGGGCGACAACGCGATCCTCGTGCTCGACCGCGCGAGCATCCAGCAGGGGCTCGTCGAGTTCCCACTGTCGCGCCGAGACTTCGAGGCGGCCGACAAAGCCATCGACATGCTCGACCTCGCGCGCAACGCGGGCGACTCGATCGGCGAGTACGTGTTCAGCGGCTCGGCGGGGCGCTACCAGGCGCCTCCGTACGAGAAGCTGATGATCAACACGCTCAACATGCTGAACTACCTCGAGACGCACGACCTGAACGGCGCGCGCGTCGAGGCGAGAAGGCTCGCGGTCATCCAGAAGTACTACCGAGACCAGCTCAATCTCGGGAACAACCCGGTTCTCGGTCTCGGCAGCATGCTCGCGGGCTTCACGTTCGAGAAGAGCGGCGACGTCGACGAGGCGCTCCGCTACTACGACGAGGCGCTCGCATTCACCGGGTTCGGCGGCTCGCTCACCGACGCCGTGCGAAGGCTCGCTCCTCAAGGCCAGTACCGAAGCCCGCGCATCAAGCAGCTCCTCACCGAAGACGAGAAGCAAGCGCCCGGCGGCGCGAAGGGTGGGGACGACGGCGGAGACGTCCTGTTCGTCATCGGCTACGGCCGCGTCGCGCACAAGGTCGCCAACCGCATCCCCATCGGCCTCGCGCTGACGCTCTTCGCCGATTCGATCAGCCCGGGTGATCAGGCCAAGGCGAACGCGCTCGCCGCACAGGGGCTCGTGACGTGGATCAACTTCCCGTCGCTCGCTCCCGCGCAGGGCAAGTACGCGACGCCGGGCTGCAAGCTCGATGGCAGCTGGGTGCAGCTCGAAGAGGCCGTCGACGTCGACCGCGAGGTCCGCGCCGAGTGGAAGAAGATCGAGGGCAAGATCATCGTCAGCGCGATCACGCGCATGATCGCGCGCGTCGCCGTCGGGCAGGGCATCCAGTCCGCGGCCGGGCGAGACAACATCGTCGGCCTCATCGCCTCGCTCGGCGCCCAGGCGACGCTCTCGGCGCTCGACACGCCGGACACCCGGAGCTGGGAGACGCTTCCGGCGCGCGTCGCCGTCGCGCGCGTGCACCTCCCTGCCGGACGCCATCGTATCGAGATCGATGCGCGGGGCTGGAGGCGGACGCAGGACGTCATGGTCGAGAAGAACGGCTGGGCGGTGGTCTCCCTCATGGCGCTGCGCTGATCGCGGCGTCGTCGCGGCCCTCGTTCACCGCGCGCGCTCTACCGCCTCGAGCGCGCGCAGCAAGAGCGCATTCGCTTTCTCGAAGGCCTTCCATCCGTCGGCGCTCGGCAAATCGAAAACCAGCATTCCGCCGAGGAACGCCGCGTACTCGATCTGCGCGAGCCGTTCGGCGGCCGCGGGCGCGACGCCTGCGCTGCGGCGCAGGTCGGCGAGGTAGGCGATGCGACGCGCATCGACGCGTGCCCGAACGCGCTTGGCGACGGGGGCACGGAGCGCCCATGCCTGTACCGCGCGCTCCACGCCGGAGGCATGGCTGCGGACGAGCGCGTGGAGGCGCGCACGCCTCTCGGCCGGGCTCGGTCGTGCGTCTCCGCCGGCGTCGTCGTCGGCGAGGGCGATGAGATCCGCCGTGCTCCGCTTCTCCCAGTGGCGGAGGAGCGCGTCGTGGAACACGGAGACGTCCGGGAAATGGTGATAAAACGAGCCCTTCGTGCGCCCGAGCGCGCGGCACAGGGCGTCGATCGTGAGCGCGTCGTGTCCGCGGTCGCGCAGCAGCACGAGGCCGGCGTCGAGCCAGTCGTCCGCGGACGTCTGCGTCACGGCACGGCCACGACGATGAACGCGAGCGTCGCGACGAGGAGGCACGCCGGCGAGTACATGATGCGGTTGTACACGCCGAACGGCCCGCGCGTCCTCGCCCACGCGGGATAGATCAGGCCGAACAGCCCGCGTGCCGCGAAGAGGCCCCCGATGGTCACCGCCGGCCACGGGCTCCGCACCACGACGATCGACACGGCCATGAACGCGAGGACGACGGCGACGGCGAGGGTCGCCGCGCGCGAGGGAAGCGTCGGCGTGCGTGCACGCTTCGCATCCGCCGGCAGCACGTGCGCGGCGAGCTCGGCGGCGTCGCGCGCCGGCCACGATGCGCCGAAGGCCCACGCGACGTGCGCGGCGGAGACGAGCGCGAGCAGCAGCCCGACTGCTACGCCCGCCGCGTGGTCGGGGACGAATGCCGCTGCGGCCAGGCCCACCGCAAGGGGACCGAGGAGCATCCATTGCGGCAAGCGGATCGCGCCGCCGAGGCTCGTCTTCGCGCCGCGCACGAAGATCACCGTGGAGCCTCCCGCGAGCACCGCGGCGAACGCCAAGAGGGCGCGGCCGCCGGGCACGAATGCGGCAGCGGCCGTCGCTACCGCGATCGAGGCGAGCACCCAACTGACGACGTGCCACACCACGACCGCGGTGCCGCGCGCGAACGCCGGCATCTCCGCCCTGACCATCGGTGCGAGCACGCGGCGGGCGCCCGCGAAGACGTGGACGCCGGTGACGTAAGCAGCCCACACCGCGAGAGCAGCGGCGGTGACGACGAGCGACGAGAGCGACGAGAACATAAACATACCTTAGGGTATGTTTTCTCCCCGGCAAGCCCGGGCGTGCGGCCACCGCCCCTACTGACGCGGGGCGCCGGAGCTGCTAGCGAACACGGTCGCATGCGCCAGTACCTAGACCTCCTCCGCACGATCCTCGAGAGCGGTAAGGACCGCGCCGACCGCACCGGCACGGGGACGCGCGGCATCTTCGGCTACCAGATGCGCTTCGACCTGACGGAGGGCTTCCCGCTCGTCACGACGAAGAAGGTGCACCTCAAGTCGATCCTCCACGAGCTGCTCTGGTTCGTTCGCGGCGAGACGCACGTGAAGCCGCTGCAGGATGCCGGCGTGCGCATCTGGAACGAGTGGGCGACGGCCGAGCAGACCGCGCGCTTCGGTCGGCAAGAGGGTGACCTCGGCCCGGTGTACGGCCATCAATGGCGGAACTTCGGGGCGACGAAGAAGCCGGACGGCAGCTACGAGCGCGACGGCGTCGACCAGTTGAAGCGGCTCCTGCACGACATCAAGGAGCGCCCCGAGAGCCGCCGTCTCCTCGTCACCGGCTGGAACCCGCGCGAGGCGGATCAAGTCGCGCTGCCGCCGTGCCACACGCTGTTCCAGCTCTACGTGCAGGACGGCGCTCTCTCGTGTCAGCTCTATCAGCGCAGCGCGGACGTGTTCCTCGGCGTTCCGTTCAACATCGCGAGCTATGCGCTGCTCACGCTCATGATCGCGCAGGTCACCGGCCTGACGCCGGGCGACTTCGTGCACACCTTCGGCGACGCGCATCTCTACAAGAACCATCTCGAGCAGGCGCGCCTCCAGCTCACGCGCGAGCCTCGGCCGCTGCCGCGCATGCGGCTGAATCCCGAGGTGAAGGACCTCTTCGCTTTCCGCTACGAAGACTTCACGCTCGAAGGCTACGACCCGCACCCGCACATCGCGGCGGAGGTGTCCGTATGACGGCTCGTGCACCGCTCGTTCTCGTCTTCGCGCTCGGCGACGACGGTGCCATCGGCTACCAGGGCAAGGTCCCGTGGCGCCTGCCGGAAGACATGCGCCACTTCAAGAACGTGACGATGGGTCACACCATCATCATGGGGCGCGCGACCTGGGACGAGGTCGGCAAGCCCTTGCCGGGGCGTCGCAACATCGTCGTCAGCCGCGCGCCGGCGAGCTCGTTCCCCGGCGCCGAGGTCTTCACGAACATCGACGAGGCGATCGCGGCGGCGCGCACGACCGACCCGGAGCCTCACGTCATCGGTGGCGCGAAGATCTTCGAGGTCACGCTTCCGCTCGCGACGAAGATCTACCTGACCGAGGTGCATCGCATCGTGCCTGCCGACACGTTCTTCCCCACGTGGGACCGCAGCGGCTGGCGCGAGACGTCGCGGCGAAAGGCCGAGCAGGACGAAGGGGTGGAGTTCGTCACGCTCGAAAGGTAGAACGCGTCCGTGTCCGCGTGCGTCCCGCCTCCGATCGCTGCCCTCTCGGTCGCGCTCGCGCTGACGCTCTCCCTTGCCTGCCGCGCCGTCGAACCTACGAACCGGCCGGTGGAAGGCTGCATGCAGGCGTGCACGAAGCGCGCGAGTCGCCAGTGCTCGGAAGAAGAGTGCTTCCGCGGCTGCGAGTTCGTGCTCGATCGGCTCGTCGAGAAAGAGACCGACAACGTCGTTGCCTGCGTCGCGCGTGGAACGCGGCGCTGCAGCGACGTCGTCTGGGCCGAGTGCGCCGCGCACATCGGTCCGCATGCCGACGGCGGGCCTCCGCCGCCGCCCCCGCCCTCGGAGGACGATTGATTCTCCGCATCCAAGACGACATGCGCCGCGAGCTCACGTTCGGCGGTGCGCCGAAGCGCGTGGTCTCGCTCGTTCCGAGCGACACGTACTCGGTCGCCGTGCTCGGCGCCGGCGGCGCGCTCGTAGGACGTACCGACTACTGCGAGCTACCGAAGGACGTCGTCGCGAGCATCCCGAGCGTGGGCGGGACGAAGAATCCCGACGTCGAGAAGATCCTCGCGCTCTCGCCGGACCTCGTCCTCGCGAACCAGGAAGAGAACACGAAGGGCGACCTCGAGCGCCTCGCGCAGCAGGGCGTTCGCGTGCTCGTCGCCTTCCCGAAGCGCGTGAGCGAAGGCCTCGCCCACTTCGCGCGGCTCGCGCGCATCTTCCGTGTCGAGACCGACCCGCGCATCCGGGCGATGACGAAGCAGGGTTACGAGCAGGTACGCGAGGCCGAGGCGCTCCGCGGTGTGCGCGCGCCGCTCCGTACGTTCTGCCCGATCTGGATGAAGCCGCTGATGACGATCCACGGCAGCACGTTCATCAGCGACGTGCTCGACCTCGCCGGCGCGAGCAACGTGTTCGCTGATCGCGAGCGCCGCTATCCGCTCGCCGCCGACGTCGGCAGTGCCGTCGCGCTCACCGGCGACAAGGTCGTCGGCCGCGACACGCGTTACCCGCGCGTGACCATCGAAGAGGTGGTCGCGCGTGCGCCCGAGCTCGTCCTCTTGCCCGACGAGCCGCACCCGTTCAGCGAGGAGGACGCGGAGGTCTTCCGCGCGCTCGACATTCCGGCCGCCGAGAGCGGTCGCGTCGTCCGCACCGGCGGAAAGGACCTCTGCTGGTACGGGGCGCAGACCATCGAAGGGCTGCCGCGCGTGCGCGCCCTCGTCGATTCGCTGCGCGGCTCGCCTTCCTGACGCGCCGCCGCGCCGCCGCGCCGCCGCGCGTCAGTGCACGACGCGGTGGACGACCACGGGATCGCCGAGCCCGAGCGTCCCCTTGGCGCGCACGACCCACGTCGTGTCTGCCGTCTCGGGAATGCCCTGGAACGTCACCGGCGCCCCGAATGCGGCGTATGGCGAAAGGAGCTGCGTGCCGACCGCATCGCCCGGAGCGGAGACGACGAGGTGCGTGCCGGCCGCGAGCTTTGCGTGCGTCGCGCTGCCGGGCAGGAGGCCGCTCGCAGCGAGGAGGGTAGGCATGGGCGAGCTCGCGTCGTCGATCGCGATGACCACGCCGCCCTTCTTCGTGAACGTCTCGAGCGGCGTCTTCCACGCTGCGCCGAGCGCGCTCGGGTCGCCGCCGGTCGCTGCGTGGACGAGCACCACGTCGTACGTCGCTGCGAGCGTCGTCGAGGTGAGCGCGCTCGCATCGGAGGCGATCGCGAAGCTCACCTTGCGGCCCTTCGACGTGATGCCGTAGGTGGCGACGGCCTTCGCTTGCAGCACCGCGCCTGCCTCTGCGCCGACCTCGTAGGAGAGGACACGGATCGGATTCGTCGTGGGAATCGAGAGCGCGTTGACGAGGACCTTCGCTTGGGACGAATACGCGCTCGCGAGCGTGTAGTCGTGACCGACGAGGACGACGTCTCCCGGCGTCGCGCCTTGGCACTCGCCAGCGATGCAGATGTTCGACGGACAAACCTTTCCGCACGCGCCGCAGTTCGCGGGATCGCTGTCCACCGGGATGCATGCGCCACCGCATTCGACGAGCGGAGGGGCGCACGCGAGCGGCGGAGGAGGCGGAGGAGGCGGAGGAGGCGGCGGCTCGACGACCGGCGGAACGATCTCCACCGGCGGCACCACCGGTGCGATGGGGTCGAACGCGGGCGGGAGCTCACCGATGGGCGACGGCGGGCGCGGCGGCGTCGTGAGAGGCGTGTTCGTCGGGGCGGGAGGAGCAGGAGGATCGACGATCCCGTCGGGGAGCGACGGACCACCGGGAACCGCGGGCGTCGCGGGAGCGGCGCTCGGCACGCAGCCATGGCCGGCCAGCACGTAGCCATCGGCGCACTCGCCTCCGACGACGGAGCTCTCCGAGCCGCACGCGAGGAGCGACGAGGCGAGGACGGCGAAGACCAGGAGAGCGGAGCGCGAGCGGAGGATCATGGACGGCCTCGGTGGTCGGACGATGCGCCGGACGACGGCGGGGGACCGATGACGGACTTCGCGGGCTCGTCGTCACGTGTGACGATGAACTCGACGCGGCGGTTCGCCTGCTCGGGCGCGTTCGTCGGCACCTTCAGCCGAGACTTGCCGTGTCCGACGACGCGCAGCCGGCGCTCGTCGACACCGAAGCGGACCAGCAGCGCGCGGGTGCTCGCGGCGCGTGCCTCGGAGAGCTTCAGGTTGTACGTCTCGGTGCCTTGCGCGTCGGCGTGACCTTCGATGCTGACCAGCGTGAGCTCGGGATGCGCCATGATGAACGACGCGACGCTGCGAACGAGCGGATAGCTCGCGTGCCGGATGCGCGGGCTGTCGAACTCGAAGTGGATGACGTCGTCGATGAGGATGCGGTCCTCGACGACGCGCACCTCGGCGGCGGGACAACCTTCCGGTGCCGTGCCGTCGACGGGCGAAGGCGGCGGACAGTAGTCGGTGACGGCAAGCGGCCCATCCTGGTCACGAAGCGGCAGCTCGACGACGCCCATCTCCGGCCACGGCGGCGGAAGAGCGCGTTCCGGCGCTCCGAGGCTGACCTGGATGCCGGCCCATGCGATGCGCGCGTCGTCGCCGCGGAGCGCGTTGTCGGACTGGAGGATCTGCGTGTACCCGACGAATGGGCCGACATCCCACCGCGAGGCGTCGGTGACGCGGAAGTCCCACCCGAGGTGGGCGTCGACCGCGACGCGTCCATTCGCACCGGTCTGCGCGACGCCGCCGTTCGCATCGATCCACGGACCCGCGGTGCGCATTCCGCCGAGCGGCCGAAAGCGGACGCCGACGGTACCGAGGAACGCGGCGCCCGTACCCTTCGCCGCGAGCGAAGGGTCCTCGGGAGGATCGCCTTTCGAGAGCGCGAGAACCGCTGCGGTGGCCTGCACGCCGAGCGCGCGACCGACGGGGAGCTCGACGGACGCCGAACCACCGCCGCCGAACCCGAACTCGCGTTGCTGGTCGCCGCCGACCGCGTGAGCGCCGCCCGCCGTCGCGTGGAACCGCGTCGGTTCGGCATTCGCCGCGCCTGCCCACGCGACCAGGGCGAAGGTGAACAGGACTCTGGTCTTCACGCCTCGGTGGAACGACCGGGCGGAGGAGAAGTTTAGTCGCGTTCGTCAGGAAGCCGAGCGGGGGTCGCTCACGAGGAGGGCGAACACGGCGTGGTCGAGCCATCGGCCGTTGCAGCGCTCGGCCTGACGCGCGATTCCTTCGAAGCGGAAACCGAGGCGCCGGATGACGCCGAGGGATGCATGGTTGTCGGTCGCGGCGGCAACACGCACACGGTGCGCGTTGACCGGGCCGAAGGCCCAATCGAGAACGGCGCGCCCGGCCTCGGTCATCAGCCCCCGCCCACATCCATCGATGCGGAGCCAGTAGCCGAGCTCGACGCTCTCGTGCAGGTGAGCAAACGCCTCGAGCCCGATCACGCCGAGGAACCGCCGGCTCTGGCGATCACGGATCGCGAAGCGACACGCGCGAGCCGCGTCCCAATCGGACGCGCTCGCCTCCGCATAGCGAGCGCTCGACTCGAGGTCGATGTTGAAGGGGACCCACGGCAGCCACGGCTCGAGATGCGCGCGCGAGGCTTCGACCGCCGTCCAGAGGTCGCGCGAATCGGTCGCGTCGAGCGGGAACAAGAGGAGGCGCGGCGTCTCGAGCGGACGCGCACGGGTCTCCGAGCGAGGAGGCACGGCGAGCACGAGATGAGAGTAGCCGACTTGGCGGCGGCGTGTAGGCGTCGTGGCGGAGCCTCAGCGGCGCATCGGCGGCGGCTCGGGATACGCCTCGACGAGCGCCTTCGCAGGGCGGTCGATGCGTTCCACCGGGCTCGTCACGAGGTCGCGGCCGTCTGCCGCGAAGTACAGCGCCTCACCGGGCTGCGGATCGCCGGAGTTCGGCACGATGGCGCCGTTGCCGAAGAACTTGAGCCCGCCGTGAAGGCGACGCCGGACCGCGAGGTGCCCCTGCAGGAAATCGCCCGTGCGCCGGTCGCGGACTGCCACGCAGAACCCGTCACGGAAGTGATACTCCGTGTTGCGGGTCACGTAGACGCGATGCCGCCGCCGCTCCGGGGTGCGGGGGCCGTTCTCCTGGGTCTTCCGTGCAGCTTCGCCCATGCGCCGAGGATCTCTCTGGCGCGCCACGCGGGCCAAATTTCCGGTCAGGGACGCATCGTCGCCGGGTCGATCGGTGCGTTGACGACCGCGTTCGAGAACGTGATCTCGATCGCGTCGTTCTTTCCTTCGAGGAGGCGCGCACGCACGGGCAGCGTCATCGTTCGATCGAGCACGAGGGTGAACGCCTTCACGCTCGCCTTCGGGTCCTTCGCCGTGCCGGTCACCTCGACATCGGCTTCGCCGCGCGACCCGCCGAGGACGTAGCGCTCTCGGAGCTGCGCGAGGTCGCCCCCGAGCAGCGCGCGGAGGTCGGCGAGCGCCTTGGCGACGTTCGCGCCGCCTTGCGGCACCGTCGCGCTCGACGACTTCGTCCGGTACGAGAGGCCCTCGGGTCCGACCCAGTAGACGACGTCGTCGGGAGCGGCGAGCTCCCAGCGAAGGCGGTCGGGTGCAACGAACGCGAGCTGGCCGGTCGACTTCACCGTGGTCGCGAGCAGCGTCAGCTTCCGCTCCTGCGTGAAGCCGGCCTTGAGCGTGCGCACGTTTCGCCGCGCCTTGGCGATGTCGGCGAGGAGGGCGTCGAGGCGCTCGCCTTCCACTTTTTCGCGCCCAGCGCCCGCATCCTCCGCGCCGTGCGCCGGTGAGACGAAGGCGAGCGCAGCTCCGGAGGCGAGCACGATGGCGACGAGCGGAGCGAGCTTCCGGAAGAGCATGTCAGTTCCCGCCGAGCGGCCGCGCGCCCGGGCCCATGAGAGGTCCGCCGGCGCGTGCCCGTCCCTCTTCATACCGCGAGTCGTGCATGACCTCATCCGCGCCGATCTCCTCGAGCTCGAGCGGCGGCACCTCGCCGCCTCCTCCTGAGACGATGCGCGCGAGGTCGATCTTCACGAATTTCCCAGAGAGGTGCGGCCCTTCGGACACCCATGCCGCACGGCTCGTCAGGTCGAACACGACGCCATGCGTGGCGATGAACGCGTCGATGGTGCGGCGGTCACCGAGCTTGCAGCTCTCGCCTCCGGCGCACCGATGATCGCGCAGCATGGCCACCGCGCTCTCGGGAGTCGCCGAGCTCGGCGCGACGTCACGGACGAGCTCGTCGACGCGTGCGCGCCGCGCGAGGCTGCTCGTCGTCGCGCGCACGTGCGCATCCTTCGGGTCTTTGCCGAGCGGCCCGTCGAAGTGATTCGTCACTGCGACGCGCGCCGGATCGGGACCTTCGCGGACGAAGGCTCGCTCGCCGGGAGCGCGCTCGACCACGGCAAACCGGCCCTTCGCGTCACCGACGAAGACGATGTGCGAGACCATGACGTCTTGTGCCGCGAGGATGGCGATCGCCTCGCCCGTGTCGTGCGCACGCTCGAGCGTCTCCCGGAGCGCGAGCGGCACCGGGATGCCCACCGCCTTCGGCTCGCGCGCACGTCCGCCGTTCACCGATACGGCGACGCCTTCCGCGTTCATGCCGGTCAGCACGCCGACGAGACCCGGCCACGCAACGCTGGCGAACGGGATCTTCCCTTCTTCACGCACGACGAAGACGACCTTGTCGCGATCGAACACTTCGGCGGCCTCGAAGTCGAACGCGCGCGCGAAGAGAGCATGACCGTCCTTCGTGGCCGCGGGACCGAGGCCGAAGGCGGTGCAGCCGAGGAGGGGCGAATGCTCGAAGCCGATCGCGATGTCGTAGAGCGAGTGCAGGAACACCATCCGCGTGTACGTCGGCATGTGCGAGCGGAACGGGTCCGGAGCGAACGCGCGCGCCTCCGCGGCGATCTCGCGGCGGCGTGCTTCGGGGAAGCCCTGCTCGACGTTGCGATATCGGTAGCGGCCGATGTCGAAGAGCAGCGCACGTGCCGGCGCGAACGAAACGACGTCGTCGAAGCCGTCCCAGAGAACGGTCTCGTTCGCGACCATGCGCTCGCGGAGCAGAGTGCCGTGCTGCGCGCCGATCTCTTCCGGCGTGCCCGCGAGGTGGGCGATGCGAACGCCGCGAACGGCCGTCCAGGCGCGGCCCGCGCGCGCGACGCCGTCCGCCTCCGTACGCGTGAGCGGAACGTCGGGGATTGCAGGCGCTTCGAGCCGCGTCGCGCGATCGACGTAGAGGTGGAGCGCGAGCGGAACGACCAGGGCCGCGGCAAGAGCCGCGAGCTTCTTCTTGTGACGGCGCACGAGCGCCATGTCACGCGCCGAGGCGACGCTCGCCGAGCGCGTTCACGACGGTACGCACGATGCGCCAGGGATCGCGAACCACGTGGAAGTGGGTGACGCGATCTTCGGGGTAGAGGACGCGCACCGTCTCCTCGACGATGGTGACGCCGGACCAGACCGCGCGCAGCAGGATCTCCGCCTCGAAGTCGTAACCCTCGCCGCGCGCCGCGAGCGCCAGCGTAGTCGCGATCGGATAGCGCCGCAGCCCGCACTGCGTGTCGCGGAGGTCTCGTCCGGCGAAGTACGAGATGAAGAAGTTCGAGATTCCGTTCGAGACCTGGTTCTTGCGAGGTGCGCCGGCGACGGCGAGCTGCCGGACGCCGAGCACGAGCGCCTCGGGATCGGCCGAAGCGAAGAGCACGTGCTCCGCGGCGTCGCCGGGGTGTTGGCCGTCGGCGTCGACGGTGAGGGCGACGACGTGGCCGCGGGCGCGCGCGGTCGCGAGGCCGGTCACGAGCGCCGCGCCCTTCCCGCGGTTCTTGCCGTGGGAGACGACGTCGACACCGAGCTCGCGTGCGACGCGCGCTGTGTCGTCCGTCGAGCCGTCGTCCACGACGAGGATCGATCGCGCGAGATCGGGGAGCGCGCTTCGCAGGTCGGCGACCACGCCGGCGAGCTTCTTCTCGGCCTGGTACGCCGGCACCACGATGCACGCGCGGTCGAGCCACGCAGGCCGAGCACGCGTGGTGCGCCCGTGCTCGTTCGACTCGCCCAACCCGCTCGCGTCGGCCATCGCGGGCGAATGTTGCACGTTGACCGGCATCGGCGCAAAGGCTACGCGCCGCGCCGTGCCCTTCGCCCTGACCTTCGAGCGCGGCCCTCATCCGGGGCTGACGCGGCCCGAAATTCTCCGGCGCATCCGCGCCATGATCAGGCTTCTTCAAATCGAGAAAGCGGAGGTCTCATTCGTCCTAACCGACGACGAGCGCATTCACGAACTGAACAAAGTCTATCGCGGAAAAGACAAGCCGACCGACGTGCTCGCGTTCGCGATGCACGAAGGAGAGTTCGGAGCGCTCGCCGGGCACGTCCTCGGCGACGTCATTGTGAGCGTCGCCACGGCCAGGAAGCAGGCGCTTTCCCGCCGGGCCGCCCTCCTCGACGAGGTGACCATGTTGCTCGCCCACGGGCTGCTCCATCTCCTCGGATGGGACCACGACACGCCCGCGAAGGACCGCCGCATGCGCGCGGAGACGGCCCGGCTGTGCGCCGCCGCGGAGGCCTCCCGCCGGCCCGTGGCGCGCTCAAAGGGAGGAGCCAAGCAGGCTCTGTCGCGCAAACGGACGGCGCGCTCTCCGAAGGCTCGCGCGACCAGAGATGGATGAACGAGGACGGTGACGCGAAGACCGTGCCTTGTTCCATGTGGGTCCATGCCGCTTGCCACCTCCATGAAAACGCATTTTGTAGCGCGTTTTCCCTTGCGGGGATGGAACTGCGGGTGTTAGCCATGTCGGCGTGCAGCGGTTCCGAGCCTTCGGATTCGGGTCCGCAGCCGAGGTTGCTCAAGTTTCGTTAGCCGCTTCGTTGGCCGCGTCAGTTCGTCGATAAATCGTGATTCATCGTGAATGATGGGCGGGGCCGAGCGGTGGTAAACGCCGGGAAGTTCGACAGGAGGAATCGCAAATGGCTGCTGCGAAGCGTATGACGAAGGCTCAGGTCATCTCCGACATTGCTCAGTACAGCGAGCTCGACAAGAAGAGCGTCGGCAAGGTCTTTGAGGGTCTGACGGATCTCATCAAGAAGCAGCTCGGCCCCCGCGGCCCGGGCGAGTTCGTGATCCCCGGCCTCCTCAAGCTGAAGACCGTCAAGAAGAAGGCGATCCCGGCGGGCGAGCGTCGCAACCCGTTCACGGGCCAGATGCAGCACTTCCCGGCGAAGCCGGCATCGAAGAAGGTCCGCGCGACCGCGCTGAAGGCCCTCAAGGACCTCATCCAGTGACCTTCTGATCGCGCGTGCTCCGCGCGTCGCGCGATCGCTTGCGTTCGATGGGCGCCGTTCCTTCGCAGGAACCGGCGCCCTCGACGTTTTGTACGCTCTAAGCGCGCTCGCTGCGGCGCTTGCGACGCGCTCGCACGAGCGGCGTCACGAGGGCTCCCGAGAGCAGTACGGCGAGTGGCGCGTCGCCGAAGCGCGAATAGAACGTGGGCGGGCCTTCGAGAAGCGCCGGTGCCGCGACGAGCGAGCCGGGGATGTCGAGGTCGTAGCGCGCGCGCACGCGGCCGGTTGCATCGACGAACGTGGTCGGACCGCGATTGACCGCGCGAACGAGATCGCGGCGCGTCTCGATGGCGCGGAGCACCGACAACCGCAGATGGAGCTCGCTCTCGGCGCTGCCGACGAACCATGCGTCGTTCGTGATGTTCACGAGGAGGTTCGGCGCGGCCTCCATGGACTCACGGCCGGCCTCCGGGAGCGTGTCCTCGAAGCAGTTCAGCACGGCGAACCGCATGCGGCCGGCGGTGAACGCGACGGAGGCGTGGCCGGGCGCGAGGCCGGTCCCCTTCACGAACATGCGCCGCAGCCACGGGAACGTCTCGGCGAGCGGGACCGCCTCGCCGAACGCGAGCAGATGCCGCTTGTCGTACGGCTCCGAGAGCATGCCGTCGGCCGTCGCGAGGACGGCGGAGTTGTACCCGACCGTCGGCGCGCCGGACATGTACACGCCGGTGAGGACGGGCCCGCGCACGCCGTTCTGGAGGAACGCGTGGCTGCCGACCGGGCTCGTGCGCGTGCCGTGCGGGAGCGTGAACGGATACGCGGACTCCGGCCAGACCGTGAGCTCGACGCCGCGCTGCTCCGCGGTCTTGGTCAGCGTGGTCAGGCGCTCGATCATCATCGTCGCGCGCGACGGCTCCCACCGGTCCGATGCTTCGAAGCCGGGTTGGAGAAGCGCGACCTTCGCGTGCGGCGCGGCCTCGCGGGCGTGCTCGACGCTGCGCATGCGAAGCGCGCCGTACGCGAGCATGCCGCCGACCGTGAGCGCCGCCGTGCCGAGCGCGGCAACGCGTGCCCGCGTTGCGCCCCGCTGCTGCGGAACGAGAGCGACGACGGCCACGAGCCCGCACGCGACAGAGAGGAGGAAGCTGACGCCGCGCTCACCGACGACATCGGCGACCTGGAGGAGCGCGGGCCACGGCGCGAGCCCGCCCGCGGGCGTCCACGGGAAGACCACGGGCACGAACGTCGCGACGTAGGCGCCCGCCGCGAAGGCGAGCCATCGAGGTACGCCGGCAACGTGCTTGCCGAGCCCGTGCACGACCGCGCCGCCGACCGCCCACGGGATCGCTTGCGCCGCGGCGAGGAGGAGGAGCGCGAGATACGCCGCGACCGCGGGGAGCGGCGTGAACCGCATCACGACGTCGGGCACGAAGCGGAGCGCGACGAAGTTCGCGCCGACGCCGAAGAGCCAACCGTAGGCCGCGCCGAGACGCACGCGCGGCACGTCGTCGGCGGTGACGGCGTACGCGAACCCGACGAGCCCGAGGAGGATGCCTACGTGGAAGTCGAGCGGAGGGGTCGCGGTCGCGAAGAGGGCGCCGGAAGCGAGGGAGACGGCGGCGCGGGCGCGGGGGGAGAGGGAGAGGGGGAGAACAGGGGGCAGGGGGCTGGGGACAGGTAACAGGGAATGGGCGAGACCGGGAGGATTGAGGAACAGGCGACGGGCAACCGGCGATGCGGAATGGGCGAGAGGGGCGGCGTCTCGTCCTGCGCGCGTCTCGTCTCGACGTCGACCTGTTAGGCGCGTTCCGCCGCGCGTTGCGCGCGGCGTCGGCCGAAGGCCGAGTCGCGCCGGGCACGTGGGAGGAGCGCGGGGAGGCTCACGCGCGCGCTTCGCGCGCGTGAGGGGGCGCGAGCCCCACAAGGATGCCCGCTACCAGTAGAACGTGATGCCGCCGCCGAAGATGCCGCCGCCCGAGGTGTTCGTCGTGCGGCCGTTCGAGTCCGTGAACTCGGGGTACTGCCGGCGATGGTCGTCGACGCGGCCGCGGACGAAGCCGCGGATGTCGAGGTTCAGCGCGACCGCCTTGGAGAGACGGAACTCGAGACCCACGCCGGCGGTGCCGCCGAAGTAGCCGTACTTGTACTCGATGTCGTCGCGGCCGCTTCGGTCGTCCGTCGCCGTCGCGCCCTGCCAACCGAAGCCGGCGAGGAGGTACACCTGCGTCTTGTTCTTCGGGTTCAGGAAGAAGATGCCGTTGAACCCGAGCGCGTGCTCGTTGCGGCGGAAGCCGTTGTAGTCGCGGCCGCCGGCGAAGTCCGCAGCGACCTCGAGCGCGAACGCCGGAGCCGGCCGATACCGGAGCCCGAGGCCGACGAGCGCCATGCCGGCGTTGTCGTCACGGCCACGGCCGAGCATGAGGCCACCGACGTGAAGATTGAGGCCCCACTCGCTCCTCCGCGGCGCGGTGCGCGGCACGTAGTAGTACGCGGGCGGCGCCTCCCGCGGCTGCACGACCACGGTCGTGGGCGGCGGCTGGTAGACGACGACCGGCGGAGGCGGCGACGCGGGCTTGCTCTCCGCGGGCTTGGCGTCGGCAGGCTTCTCCGACGGCAGCGGCTGCAGATCTTTGTTCTGCGCCGCAGGCGGCTGCGTCTCCCCGCAGAACCAGCTGCCGGGCGGACAATCCTTCGAAGTGTCCTGTGCGCGCGCCTCGGACGCGAGCGGCAGCAGCGCCGCGCACGCGAGAGGGACCGTCACGAGGAGCCGCTTGAGCGCCGGGACCCGGAACGTGCTTTCCATCGAAAAACCCTGCCTCCAAAAACGAGCAGGCCGGCCGGTTACCCCCGCGGGCGAATCACGGTGCCGGTCCAACGCTCGTCAGGATGCTCCCAAAGCAACCGAAGTGCCACGGGGAAAGGGGCCGCGCGGCCAGCGTTTCCGTCGTCGATCGTGGGGGTCCGGGCGGAGCGCCGCGCCGGCTGTGGCCGTTCGTTCACGTACACGCGACAACGGTTGTCGAGGGGACCCACCCCGTCCGCTGCGCTCGTGCTCCTCCTCGGGGTCGTGTAAGAGAGCGTCCCCTTGGCAACGGTTCGGCTGAAGCCCGGTCACGTGCAGCCCGTGTGGGCAGGGCATCCATGGGTCTACGCGCAAGCCATCGACCGCGTCGAAGGTGGCGCGACGGGCGGCGACGAGGTGCGCGTGGTCGATCCGCGCGGCAATTTCCTCGGTCGAGGTTTCTACTCACCGGGATCCGCGATCCCGGTTCGGCTCCTCGTACGCGACGAGGAGACGCCGCTCGATACGGCGCTCTTCCGCTCGCGTTTCGAGCAGGCGCTCGCCGCGCGCGCGACATTCGGGCTCGGCACCTCGGACGAAACGACCGGCTTTCGCGTCGTTCACGCGGAGGGTGATGGGTTGCCCGGCCTCGTGGTCGACAAGCTCGGCGAGACGCTCGTCGTCCAGATCCTCACCCTCGGGATGAAGGATCGCGAGGCCATGATCTTCGAGGCGCTCGGCCAGGTGTTCTCCCCCGCGTCGATCGTGGATCGCACGCCGGCGGGCGCCGCGAAGGCCGAGGGCTTCGAGCTCCGCCGTGACGGCGAGGGCGAGGGCGAGACGCGCGGCCTCGTCCGTGGCGAGCCGGTGAAGACCTTCTCCTTCAAGGAGCGCGGAATCGCGTGGTCGATCCCGAGCGACCTCGGACAGAAGACCGGCTTCTACTTCGATCAGCGTGAGCTCCGAGGGCGCGTCGAGGCGCTGGCGAAGGGCAAGCGCGTCCTCGACGCGTACTCCTACGTGGGGTCGTTCGGCCTCGCCGCCGCGCGCGGTGGGGCGAGCGAGGTGGTGTGCGTCGACGAGAGCGCGCTCGCGATCGAGGTCGGCGCGGAGAACGCGCGTGCGAACGGCTTCGCCGAGACCGTACGTTTCCAGCGCAGCGATGCGCGGCGTGCGATGCAGGAGGCGCACGGGGGCTTCGACCTCACGATCGTCGATCCGCCGCGCCTCGCGCCGACGCGAGGCGCGCGCGAGCAGGCGCTCGTCATGTACGCGAAGCTTGCCGAGCTCGGCTGCCGCGCGACGAAGCCGGGCGGTCTCATGGTCCTCTGCTCTTGCTCCGCCGCGGTCGACCTCTTCGCGCTGACGCGTGCGCTCGCGACCGGCGCGGTGCGCGCGAACGTGCACGCCACCGTCGTCGAGCGTTCCTTCCAGGGCATCGATCACCCCGTCCCGGCAGCGTTCGGCGAGGGCCTCTACTTGAAGGCGGTCATCGCGCGCGTGGAGAAGCGGTGACGCCGATCGCGCGCCTGCCTGCCGACCTCGCGCGCGGCCTCGTCGGTGTTCTCTTCGATCTCGACGACACGGTCCTCTCGCACGGTGTGCTCACGCGGGAGGCTTACGACGCGATCTGGTCGCTCCACGAAGCAGGCTTGCGTCTCGTCGCGGTGACCGGACGGCCGAGCGGCTGGGGCGAGGTCGTCGCACGCCAGTGGCCGATCGACGGCGCGGTCACCGAGAACGGCGCGGTGCACGTCGTCCGCGACGGCAAGGGCGTGGCTCTCTCGTTCGACGGTGACGAAACCGCCGTCGCCGAGCGACGAGCGCGTCTCGACGCGCTCGTCACGGAGGTGGCGCGCGCGCTCCCCCACGTGCGTCTCGCCGACGACGTCCATGCGCGCCGCTCGGACGTGGCGTGGGACATCGGCGAACGCGTGACGTTGCCGCCGGAAGACATCGCCGTCCTCGCACGCGTGGTCACCGCGGCCGGCGCACGGACGACGCGTTCGTCGGTCCACCTCCACGCGAGCTTCGAGCGCGACGACAAGGCGAGCGGCGCGGTGCGCTTCGTTCATACGCGCTTCGGCGACGACGCGGGAGCCGCGCTGCACCGCTACGCGTTCGTGGGCGACAGCGGGAATGATGCGGCGTGCTTCAGCGCCTTCCGCGCGACGTTCGGCGTCGCGAACGTCGCGGCCTACGCGAGGACGCTCAGCGTTCCTCCGCGGTGGGTCGCGCGCGCGGAGCGCGGCGCCGGCTTCGCAGAGATCGCGCGCACGCTCCTCGCGCTGCGGCGCTAGTAACCGCGGGCGACGGCGATCGTGCTCTCGCGCTCGAGCTCGAGCGGCAAGCGAACGAGGGCTGCGAGCGCGACGACGACGGGCTCCAGGTCACCGAGGTCGGCCGCGGTGCTGGGGCTCGCGACGCGCCGATACGGCGCTGCAGGATCGTCGTCGACGTGCGCGAAGACGTACAGCCCGAGACGCGCGGCGCTCTCGGGAGCGTGGACGCGCGGGTCGGCGGGGTCCTCGAGCACACGGCACCCGAGGCACGCGTCGACGGCGTGGAGCTCGTCGTACGTCATCGCGCCGAGCACGGGGAAGCGAGCTCCGAGGCCGACGCGCGTGAGCGCCTCCGCGCCTTCCCACGTGCTCATCGCCTCGCGCAGCGCCGCGGGCGCATCGCTGATGACGAGGTGCGGGTACCCTTCGCAGCGAGCTTCGTGGAGAGGCGCGCCGGAAGCGCCGCGCGGCACGTCCCAGATCGGCTCGATCTCGCGCGCCGCAGCGCCTCGGTACCCTTCCGCTGCGGTCGCTTGCGCGCGGAGCGCCTCGGCGCCGACCTGGGCCGCGAGCGCATCGAGCACCGTCGTCGTCGCGGCCGCCGCAGGGATCCGGCCATGGTCGCCGCCGACGAAGAGGGCGACGCGGCCGGTGCGGTCGCATGCGAGCCAGTGCGCGTCGAGGCGACGGCGGGGCAGGCCTCGCAACTTCTCCGCGTCCGCGACGAGGTCGACTCCGCGGTCCTCGTTCCGCCCGCCTCTCCTCATCTGCGCGATTGTCGCGCGCGGCCGACGCCTCGGGAACTGGTCCGTTCAAATTGTCGGATCTGGATCTTCGGGGTGGACCAGGTCGGCGGCACCCTGAGAGTCATGCAGACGCCTCCTTTCCCCGTCGCCGCCGTCCGCGAGGCTCGTCAGGAAACCCGGGGAGTCGTAAGCTCCGCGCCGACCATGACCACGAGCGCCGAGCTCCTCGCCACCGCGTCGAAGCGTCTCTACCCGAACTACAAGCCTGCGCCGATCGTGCTCGCACGCGGTCGCGGGTGCGAAGTGTTCGACGTCGAAGGTCGCCGCTGGCTCGACCTCGCCGCCGGCGTCGCGGTGTGCGCGGTCGGGCATGCGCATCCGACGCTCGCGTCGGTGATCGCGGAGCAGTCCGCGCGGCTCCTCCACGTCTCCAACTACTTCTTCAACGAAGAGAACATCCGTCTCGCCGACGAGCTCTGCGCGAAGAGCGGCTTCGATCGCGCATTCTTCTGCAACTCCGGCGCCGAGGCGAACGAAGCGCTCTTCAAGCTCGCGCGCCGCCACTTTCACGCGAAGGGCGAGAGCCGGCTGAAGATCATCGCGTTCCACAACGCGTTCCACGGCCGCACGATGGGCGCGCTCTCGATGACCGGCACGCCGAAGTACCGCGAGGGCTTCGGCGCGGTGAACGGCGTCGCGCACGTCGCGTACGGCGATCTCGACGCCGTGAAAAAGGAGATGGGCAAGGACGTCGCTGCCGTGATCGTCGAGCCGGTCCAGGGCGAAGGCGGTGTTCTCCCGCCACCCGCGGGTTTCCTCGCCGCGCTGCGCGCGCTGTGCGACGAGCACGGGTCCCTTCTCCTCTGCGACGAGGTGCAGACCGGCATCGGCCGACTCGGCCGCTGGTTCGGCTTCCAGGGCACGGGCGCGAAGCCCGATGCAATCTCGCTCGCCAAAGGCATGGGCGGCGGCTTCCCGATCGGCGCGATGCTCACGACCGAGGCGCTTGCGGGCGCGCTCCCGCCGGGGACGCACGGCTCGACGTTCGGCGGCAACCCTCTCGCGTGCGCCGCATCGCGCGCGGTCCTTCGGATCCTCGAGCAGGAGAATCTCGTCGAGGGCGCGAAGCAGAAGGGCGAACGCCTCGGCGCGATGCTCGCATCGCTCGCGCGCGAGCTTCCCGCGATCTGCGAAGGCGAGCGCGGTGAAGGGCTCCTCCGGGGCCTCGTGCTGAAGCCCGGATTCGTCGTGCGCGACATCCTCCCGAGGCTCGCCGAGGCCGGCGTGCTCCTCACCGCCGCGGGTGAGCGCGTCCTCCGCTTCTCGCCTCCGCTCGTGGTCACCGACGCGGAGCTCGCAGAAGGTGTGGCCGCGGTGCGCAAGGTGCTCGAGGCGCTTCCCGCCGCCGCGGCGTAGCGCGCGAGGTCCGTCGGCCTCACGACGCGGAGCTTGACTCGCCGCGGCGTAGAGGCCATCCGCTTGGCGTCATGGACGCGTCCGAGCCCTGCGCACCGCCTTCGTCGGCGTCTTCGTGTCCAGGCTGTGGCAAGGCGGTCGACCCGCTTCGCGCCGGGCACGTCGCCATCCTCGAAGGCGGCTTCCGCTACTTCTGCGGAGCCACGTGCAAAGCCTCGTACGTCGACGTAACGTCGAAGCGCCTCTCGCTCGAGGCGCTCACCGCGGAGCCGCCCGCGGCCACCGTCGTGCGGAGCGGCCCCCGCGTGCGCGAGGCGACTCCCGCGGACGTCGAGACGCGGAGCGCAGTCGCGGTCACCGCAGCGGCGGAGACCCCGCCGCCGTCGCCGAGCGCGACGGAGTCTCCCCAGCCGCCGCATTTCCCGCCCGTCGCAGCCACGCTGGCAGAAGAGTCGCCGACGACGCTCCGCTCCGCGGCGAGCGGTGAGATCGAAGACCCCGACGACGACGAGGACGACGAGCGCGCGCTCGTCGAGCCCGTTGCCGAACCGAGCGCGCCGCCGGTTGAAGTGCCGGCCGCGAACGCGCTTCCTCTCGTCGACGACGCATCCGACGACGACGATGCGCCTCGTTCGGTCGCCGACGCGCTCTCGACGCGTGACGGCCGCGCCGCCGAAGCGCGCGCGTCGACCCTCGCGCGCGTCGCCGCGCTCGCGCCGTTCGCCGGCATCGCGCTCGGCGTCGTCGCCGCGGCGGTCGGCCTCGCGGGCGACGCCGCGAGCGCTCTGCGCCTGCCGCTCGCGCTCCTTGCGGCGGGCGTGCTCGCTGCGCACGGAGTGCTCGGCGAGCGGAACCGGAGCGCTCCGTCGCCGTGGGTCGTCGTGCTTCCAGTCGTCGTCGCTGCAGCCGGCGCGGTCCTCGCGGTCGCGCAGCACGACCCACACGCTGACGCGCACGCCGCGTACGTGGGGCTTGCTGCAGCCGCGGCGCTCGTCGTCGACATCCTCGTGACGCGCACGCGCCGCGACGTTTCGGACGCACGCGCGCGCATCGCGGCGGCCCTGGAGGTACCGGCGGACGTCGTGCAGGGCGACACCCACGAAGAGGTGCGCGCGGCGGACGTGAAGCCCGGCGAGCAGGTGGTCGTCGAGGCCGGTGGCATCGTTGCGGTAGACGGCACGGTCGCGGCAGGCGAGGCCGAGGTGGCGCCGTGGCTCGATTCGCCCGTGGTGACGACGAAGCGTGAAGGCGACGCGGTCGTCGCCGGCGCGACGCTCGTGAGCGGCCGGTTGCGGATCACGACGACGTTCGCGGGGCCGGATCGCGCGTGGCTGCGCCTCGCCGGCACGCCGGCGGCACGCGTCGAGGTGGCGGCGCCCCTCGTCGCTGGCGCGCGTCGCATCGTCGAGCGCGGCGCCGTCGTGCTCGGGCTTCTGGCAGGCGCAGCGGCGTACGCGAACAACGGCTCCGCGGCCGAGGTGGTGATCGCGGCGAGCGCCGGCGCCTTCGTCCTCGCGGCTGCATCGGGCGTCGCGGCCGCCGCCCTCGCGCATGCACGCGGTCACGTGGCTGCCCAGCGCCGCGGGATCGTCTACAAGGACGCACGCGCGTTCGACGCCGCGGCGCGTGCGGAGGTCGGCGTCGTGTGCTCGCGCGGCACGATCCTCCTCGGTGCACCCGAGATCGTCGCGGTAGAAGCCGTCGCCGCGAAGTCGAGCGACGCAGCCGACACGTCGCGCGTGCTCGCGCTCGCCGCGGGCGCCGAGATGGCTGCCAACGATGCCGTCGCGGCCGCGATTTTGCGTGCGGCGCGCGCGCGCGGCGTTCGTCCGGAGACCGTTCGCTCCGCGCTCGTGCATGCTGGTCTCGGCGTCAGCGCCCTCGTCGCGAACGGAGACAAGGTCGTCGTCGGCAGCCGCGCGTTCCTCCTCGAGGAGCGGGTGAGCGTCGCCCTCGCGGATGCGCGAACGTCCGAGCTCGAAGCGGAAGGCCGGAGCGTGCTCCTCGTCGCGGTCGCCGGACGCCTCGTGGGGCTCCTCGCGCTGCAAGACGGTCTGCGTCCGGGGGCACGCGCGGCCGTGCAGCGCTTGCATGATGCACGCATCGAGCCCGTGTTCCTGAGCGGGGAGGCGCGCGACACGTGCGAGACGATCGCGCGTGCGCTCGACATCGAGCACGTGCGTCCCGAGGTGCTACCTGCGGAGCGCGGTGCGGAGGTGCGTGCGCTCGCCGACGGCGGTCGCGTCGTTGCAGCGATCGGTCATCCCTCGGCCGACGACGGCGCGCTCGGTGCCGCCGACGTCTCGGTCGCGATGAGCGCGGCAGGCGCCGCGCCTGGAGAGTGGGCCGTCGCGCTCGCGTCGGACGACGTCCGCGACGCCGCGCTCGCCCTCACCGTTCCACGTGCATGCCGCGAGCGCGCGAAGACCGCTCTGCTCGTCGGCGCCGTCGCGCAGGGCATCTCGCTCGTGGCGATCGCCTTCGGGGCCGCGCCGCCCGTCGTCTCGCCGGTGCTCGCGGTGGCTGCCGCCACGTTCGCGCTTTCCGTCGTGCGGGACCCGACGACGTCGCCCGGGCGCTGACCGCCACGAGCTGAGCCGTCCCCACGCCCGTAAATCGCGCCCGAACTCACGCCGGATCGTAGTGGCCGCGTCCGGCCCGGCCCGGCCGCCTACACCAGCGCCTTTCTCCCCTGTTACGCCCGGGACCCGTCGAAAACGTTGTGTCTTCTCCTCCCGTGGCTCGATATCCTTCTCGATCGGAGCCGTGAGGCTCGCTGTCCGTCGAGGGTTTTCCCCGTGACCGCATGATGAAGGCGGGCACCGGGGCCGGAGTCGTCCGCGGGGGCGGACGGTGAAGCGCGCGTGGCCGACCTGGTGAAGTCTTCCAAAGCCGGTGATGAAGCAGGCCCGACTGCGCGGGTCGGCAGCGTCATCAAGGGGAAGTGGAAGGTCGACGGCCTTCTCGGCGTCGGCGGCATGGCCGCCGTGTATGCCGCGTCGCACCGCAACGGCCAGCGCGCCGCGCTGAAAATCCTGCACGCCGACTTCGCGCGCGAGAAGACCATCTGCGAGCGGTTCCTGCGCGAGGCGTACGTCTCGAACAAGGTGAATCACGCGGCGACGGTCCAGGTCCTCGACGACGACATGACCGAGCAGGGCGAGCCGTTCCTCATCATGGAGCTGCTCGAGGGCGAGACCGTCCGCGACGCGTGGAAGAAGTGCGGCCGCACGATGCCGATCGGACGCGTGCTGCAGATCTGCGAGCGCGTCGTCGACTGCCTCGCTTCGTGCCACGCAATCAACGTCATCCATCGCGACCTCAAGCCGGCGAACATCTTCATCATCACCAAGGAAGACGAGATCAAAGTGCTCGACTTCGGCGTGGCGCAGATGCGCGACGCAACGAGTGAGCGCACCGCGACGGGCACGGCGCTCGGCACGCCCGCGTACATGTCTCCGGAGCAGGCGATGGGGCTCGTCGATCAGCTCGACGGCCGCGCCGACCTCTTTTCGGTCGGCGCGATGATGCACGCGCTCATCACCGGCCACCGCATCAACAACGGGCGCACCGAGCAGGAAGCGCTCGTGATGGCGGCGACGAAGCCGGTGCCATCGGTCGCCCGTCTCGCCCCGCACCTGCCGATCGAGCTCATCAAGGTCATCGACAAGGCGCTCGCATGGGATCGGCGCAATCGCTTCCAGGACGCGCGCGAGATGCAGCGCGCGCTCCTCGAGCTGATGCCGTCGCAGAACGTGACGGCGCTCGCCGGCAAGCCGCCGCCGCGTCCGGACGAGGTGGTCGCGCCGCCGCCTCCGACCGCGCCGCCCGCGGCCGCCGCCGCGCCCGCGCAGCAGGCGCAGCACGCGCACGTGGCGCAGGCCGCGGCCGCACCGACGGTGCAGCCGCCGGTCGGCAAGCCGTCGCTCGGCGGCATGCCCGCCGTCACGCACGGCGCCACGACGCGGGCGCCCCATGCGCCGCCCGCCTACGATCCGCTCGTCGGCTACCAGCCTGCCGCCGCGCAGCCCGGACCGCAGTCTCACGTTCTCACGCACGCACCTGGCGAGGTCCCCGAGAGCGATCCGCGCGTGCAGACGCTGCGTGACCTCATGAAGCACTTCGACCGGCTGCTCCCGAGCGTCCGGCAGCTAGGCTGGGCGCACCCGGCAACGGAGCGCACGCTGCGCACGGCGCACGAGGCAATCGCGGAGGCTCTGAAGCAGAACCCGCAGCTCGTGCAGTGGACGTTGCGTCCGTACTCGTTCATGTCGCTCGGCCACACCGTGTGGGAGCCGACGGCGCCGTTCGACGCCATCCCTTACAACCTGTTCGCGTGCGGCATGCGCACGCTGCGCGTGGACGCCGGGATCTCTCTGGACGAGCTCCGCGAGGTGTTCGCGCTCTTCCTGGTCGACCCCGGGCGCGACCTCCCGCCGGAAGACGATCTCGCGGCGGCGTTCTGGGAACGCGCGCTTCCGCACGTCAGCTACGAGGTCGTGGACGCGTTCGCCGAAGGCGACGCGGCCGAGCGCGAAGCGTTCTACGGCGAGGCCGACCAGATCGAAGATCTGGCCGAGCGCGCGGCGCAGAACCAGATGAACCGGATCGAGGCGCGCGCGATGGCGCTTTCGACCGACGACGCCGCGCTCGGCAAGACGAAAGACCGCTCGCCGTTCGCGCTCGACGAAGGAACGCGCGGCGCGCTCGGGCCGCAGCTCGAGCTCTCGCGCGAGGTCTGGAGCGAGCGCTACGTCGATGCTCTCGTGGAGGGCTATCTCGACTCGGCCGCGAACCGTGATGCACCGCTCGTCCTCGCTTCTCTCCGCAAGTCGGCGGCCGATCTCGCCGTCGCCGGTCGCATCGGCGTCGCGGTGCAGCTGAGCCAAGCGGTCATCGAGCGCCTCCGCCAGCGCGTGCAAGGCCCCGAGAACCAGGCGAAGCTCGCCGCGGCGCTCACGAACGCGATGTTCGGCGGCGAGACCCTCGAGCTCGTGCTGAAGCGTCTGCGCGAAGATCCGGCGAGCCTCGATGCGTTCGTGCCCGTGCTCGGCGCGCTCGGCCCGAACGAGGTGCCGACGGTGCTCGCGAACCTCCGTGAGGTCACGCACCCGCCGCTCCGAACGGCGCTCGCGAGCTTCGTCGAGCGCTACCTCCAGGGTCGTGAAGGCGAGGTCGCGGCAGCCGTCTCCGGCAGTGATCCCGAGACGGTCGCCGTGCTCGTCCAGCTCCTCGGGCGCGCGAACAGTGCGAACGCGCGCCAGGCGCTCATGCAGCTCGCCCAGAGCGAGGACGTGAACGTGCGCGTCGAAGCGCGCGTCCTCGTGGCCGCGTCACCCGAGCAGGCGCAGCAAGAGGCCTCGGCACTGCTCGACAACGCGTCCGCCTTCGTGCGGATGGCGGCCCTGCGCACCATCACGCGCTACCAGATGCGCGGCGCGTGGCCGGCCGTCGTGCGCCTCGTGAACGGCAAGAACTTCAACGAGCTCGGGAACGACGAGCGGCGCGAGCTGCTGCGCACGGCGATTCTCGTATCGCCCGACCGCGGCGAGCCACTCGCCCTCGAGCTCGCGAAGAAGGGAGGCGTTCTCGTCAGCGAGAACCGCGAAGCGACGCGCGCGCTCGCCGCAGAGCTCCTCGGCGAGTTCTCTCGCTCGCGGCAGACGGGCGCCGCGCTCCACGAGCTCGCGCAGGCGCGTTGGGGCCTCTCCGAAGAAACGCGCCTCGCGGCGGCGAATGCCGCGAAGCGGATCGCGCAGCGTCTCGGCGGCGGACCGGGAGGCGGCGCCTCATGACGATGCGCCTCGACATCGTCACGAACGACGCCGGCGAGAACGTCCGGCGCGAGCACGCTCGTGAGCTCGGCGCGGGCGTCGTCGTCGCGATCTATCGCCTCGCGAAGCTCGCCCAGCTGCACGACCTCACGAATCAGGCGTTCACGCGTCAGCTCGAGCAGACGCACCAGATCATCGGCGACTACTGCCTGCGCTCTGGCTCCAACGTGAACGTCCTCTTCGCGCACAAGGCGGTCTTCGTCGCGGGCCAGCTGCTGAAGGGCTCGCGCGGCACGTACGAAGCCGCGACGGAGCTCGGGGAGCTGTTCGAGCGGCTCGGCGGATTCTCCGAGCTCTACGTGCAGCGCGATCTCACGCGTGAAGAGCTGCTCGCGTTCGCCGAGCAGATCTCGATCGCGCATCGCTCCGGCGCGGGTGGCTTCCGGTCACCGACCCCGAAGATCCGCCTCCGGCAAGTCGCCGACTCGGCGCGCCTTCGCGGTCTCGAGCTCGAAGACCTCACGCCGGATCAGCGCATCGTCCGGATGTACGCGTCGGCCGTCGTCATCATGCGGCGGTTCTACGAAGACCTGCAGCAGAGCCGTTACATCCTCCCGAGGAGGATCAAACGCATCGCGCAGAGCCTCGTCGACTTGTCGAACGGCTCGACGCCGGCGTTCCTGGGCGTCACCGAGGTTCGCAACGCGAACTTCGACGAGGCGGGGCGGGCGGTCAACAGCGCCATCCTCGCCGTGTCGATGGCGCGCGAAGTCACGAGCGAGCGCGTCGTGCTCTCGCAGATTGCGATGGCGGCGATGATGCACGACGTCGCGCGTCCGCGAGCGCTCGCGCTGATGGCCGCAGCGGGCCCGGCGATGCCCGGCATGCAGGGTCCGACGACGCTCTCCGAAGACCAAGAGGATCGCCTCGCGGCCGGTGCCGCGGCGGTGCTCACCGCGCTCGGGCGCGTGAACGAGCCCTCGATCACGCGCACGGTGCTCGCGTTCGAGGCGCTCTGGCTTCGTCGTCAGACGTGGCTCGGTCCGGTGTACTGGGGCGCGCGTGCGCCGACGCTGCACGCGAAGATCATCCAGATCGCGAGGCGCTACAACGACCTGTTGACGCCGGAGCCCGGTCTCGCGCCGCCGACACCCGACTACGCGGTCGCGGTGCTCTCCGACGAGCTGAAGGAGCCGCAGGATCGAACGGTCCTTCGTATGCTCGTCTCGGCGCTCGGGCTCCTGCCGCTCGGCACCGTCGTGCAGCTGTCGACGGGGGAGGTCGCCGAGATCGTCCGCGGACCGAAGGGCCCGGGCGAGAAGCCACGCGTCCGCATCGTGGCCGATGCGCACGGCCAGCACGTGAGCCCGGTCGAGCTCGAGCTCGCGCAGGACACGCAGCGCCAGGTCGCGCGTGTGATGAGCGTCGAGGGCTGGCGGAAAGGGCTCGAGCTCCGTCCGGGCGGTGACATGCCTCCGCCTCCGGACTCCGACTACGGCAGCGATCGGCCGCCGGCTCCTCCTCCGCAGGTCGCGGCGCGCCCGCCGGCTGCGCAGGGTGGAAGCGCGGCGGCGGTGTCGGCCGGAGCCATTCCGCCGCCGGGCGGCACGGCGCACGCGAGCGCCACGTCGCGCAGCATCGCGGATCAGTACGCCGATCAGTATGCGTCGTGGGGCGACGAGGCCGAGCCCGAGCCGCCGCCTCGGGAAGCGTCGTCGAGCTTCCAGTCGTCCGAGCACAACTCGAGCGCGTCGCTGCCGTCGATGGGCTCGAGCCCATCGGCCGTCGCCGAGGCGATGGGCCGGATGATCAATGATTCGCTGCGCCCGCCCGCAGCGACGTCGCGCGACAACGAACGCACGCTTTTCCAGCACGGCGACGACATCGCCGATCGCGCGACGTCACGCCCTGGCAAGGGCCGCACCGCACGGGAGCCGACCGCGCGCGGCACGCTCGCCGCGACGCCGCTGCCTCACGTCCTCGTGTACATGCTCGACCACGCGCTGACCGGCAGCGTCGTGTTCGAGGGCGGCGAGGGCGAGAACACGATCTACTTCGTCGCCGGCGTGCCCACGAAGATCCGTCTCCACGACCCGGTGGCGCTGCTGGGCGAGGTGCTCGTCCACGGAGGCGCGATCGAGGCAAAGGCGGTCGAGCACGCAGTGGACGGCGCGCGCCGCCTCGGCATCCTCCTCGGCGAGTACCTCGTCGGTCACGACCTCGTTTCGCGCGAGGCGCTCTCGTGGGCGCTCGAGGCGCAGCTCCTCACGAAGACCGCCTACCTCGCGAACCTCGCGCCGGAGATCTCGTACGCGTACTACCGCGACCTCGATCTCCTCGAAGGCTGGGGCGGCGGTGACATCGGTGTCGGCAATGCGCTCAATCCAATCTTGGCGAGCGTGCGCAACTGGCTCGATCGCGCACGCATCCGCGCGACCCTGAACCGGATCGGCAAGCACCCGCTCGTCATCCACGAAGACGCGGCGCTCGCGAACCTCGCGCTCACCCCGGACGAGCAGACGGCGCTCGACGTGATTCGGAACGAGGCATTGCCGCTCGCGCAGCTCTTCAAGCGGAACGTCGCCGGTGAGGAGGTCGTTTCGTCCCTCGTCTACTCCCTCGCGGTGACGCGGCAGTTCTCGTTCAAGGGGCAGAAGAAGGGGCCGATGCCCTCGGCGAGCGGCGCGCCGCGCTCGTCTTCGAACGCGCCGGCGCCGACGTCCGGATCGATGCCGGTACCCGACAGCATGGTGCCATCGGCGCCTCCGTCTCCTGCGGCGTCGGGCGCCGTCGCGACGTCGGCGCGGAGCGGCGCTTCGTCCTCGTCGCGCCCGAACGCGGCGGCGTCCGTGCCCAAGGTCGCGGCCGCGGGAGCCGCGGACGTGGGCGCGCGAGCCTCGGGCAGCGGCGCGAGCCCGTCGCCCGTGAGCGTGCGCAAGCCCGCACAGTCCGCGCCGTTCGCCGCGGCCACACCCGCGCGACCGGGCGCGGCGCTTCCGCGCGCGAACCCTCCGCAAATCCGTCCGATCGGGTCGAAGAAGGGGACGATGGTCGGCCTGCAGCCTGCGGTGCCTGCGGAAGCACGCCAGGCGCAGCCGCGTACGGCCGCGGCGCCGCCTGCGGCGAGCACCGCGCGTCCGCCGGAAGGCTCCGGGCTCACGTCGAGCACGCCTCCCGACGGGATGAAGACGATCGCGCTCGCGTCTCCCGCGTTCAAGGGGCAGGTGAGGCGGCCGAGCCCGACGGGCGCGACGCCGCCTGGCGCGACGCCGCGTCCGACGCCGGCCTCCGCAGGTGCCATCCCGCGCGCGGCGACGGCGCCTGGCGGCAAGGCCACGCAACCGTCGGTCGGCAACGTGCGTGCGGCGGCGCCGGCTGCTTCAGGGACGCCGAGCGCCGCGCGCGTCCCCGTGACGCGTCCTGCGGGAGGTCCGCCTCCTTCGTCGCGGTCGAGGCAGGTCGCTGCGCCTCCGTCGGGCAGCGGCGCCGCTCGCGGAGCGGGCGCGCCCGGATCTTCTCGCAGCGACGCGTTCGACATCGACGACGAAGGCCTTGCCGATGCCGAGGCTGCGCTGGAGGCGATGCAGAGCTTCCGCTCGGCCGAGGCCGCGCTGCAGCGGGGAGACATGGCTTCCGCCGAGCGGCTCGCGCAGAAGGCGGTCGACGGCGATCCCTCGCAGGCGGACTACGTCACGCTCCTCGCGTGGATCCGAGCGCACGCCGGCGGTGGAGGCGCGGTCGAGTCTGCGATCATGACGATGACGCGTGTGCTGTCCGACGATCCGTCGAACGAGCGCGCGCTGCTCTACCGCGGGAAGCTCTACGTTCGCGCGAACCGCGTCGCCGACGCGGCGGCCGATTTCAACGAGCTGCTCGCAGCGAACCCGCAGCATCGCGAAGCCGCCGCCGAGCTGCGTCAGCTCAAGCAGCGCCCCTGATCGCGTTCACGCGCTGCGTGGTGGAACCGGCCGATTCGGCATCGGCTGCGTGCGGTACGCCTGCTTGACGACCTGACGTAGCGTCGCGAGCTTCTGCGCGCGCCCCGGGGCTTCGACCGGTGCGCGTACGACGGCGGCGATCTCCTCCTGCGCGCGCCATTCCGGTGTGCTCGGGATCCCGAACGCGACGCGGAAGGCCTCGCCCATCTCGATCGCGCTCTGGAACCGCATCGCGGGCGCCTTCGCGAGCGCGCGTGCGAACAGCGCTTCGATTTGCGGAGGAGCCTGCGGCACGAGCGAGCGAATCGGCGGAGGCGTCGACTCCACTTGGTCCATCCGCAGCGCGAACTCGCTCTTCTCGCTGGGCAGGAACGGCGGCCGACCCGCGATTGCCTCGTAGAGGACGATGCCTGCAGAGTACAAGTCGCTGCGTCCGTCGAGCGGAAGGCCGAGCACCTGCTCCGGAGACATGTACGCGCCAGTGCCGGGCGCGAGCTCCTGCGGTGACGGAGCAGCCATGCCGTGCATGGGCCGTACGAGGTGCGCGATGCCGTAGTCGGTGAGCTTCACGATGCCGTCGCGCCGGATCATGATGTTCGACGGCTTCACGTCCCGATGGACGATCCCGAGAGCATGCGTCGCTGCGAGCGCGCCGAGCAGCTGCTGCCAGTAGTACCAAGCGCGGACGAACGCGAGACCGGGCAGGGCGCCGCGACCGGCGAGCTGCGATCGCGCCACATTGCGCGCGATCACTTCTTCCAGCGTGTCGCCGTCCACGAACTCCATCGCGAGGATCGGCGAAGAAGGAGCCGACGCGACCGCGCTTCCCGGCACGCCTGAAACCAGGCCAGGGGGCGACCCGGCAAGGGTCGGCGTCCACGTGAAGAGGTCGTGGAAGCGGACGACGTTGGGATGCGCGAGCAGCTGCAGAGCTTCGGCCTCGTTCTGGAAGAACGCGCGGAGCTCGGGCTGGATGCTCGCTTGCGGCTTCAGCTGCTTGAGCGCGAGCGGCACCGGCTTCTCGGCGCCGCGCGCGCCCTTGGGATCCCAGAAGAGCCACGCGCGGAAGACGGTGCCCATCGCCCCCGAGCCGATGCGCGCGTCGACCACGATTTTCCCGTAGCCGCGGTCGATTTGGGTGCCCGGCCCCAGCTGTCGCGCTTGGCCGCGCGAAGGCGAGAGGCTCCGGCAGTGCGGGCAAACTGCCGCGCCCTCGTCGATGCCCTGACCGCATTGGATGCACCTCGTCACGCGCTTCTCGGCCCTCAGCTTAGACCCACTTCGGCAGGGTGGTCGAAAGCCCGGCAAGAGGTCATGGTTGAGAGATGGGCGCAGTACCGGCCGACTTCGCTCCCGTGCCTGATTTTCGGTATGTCGGGCTCGAGCCGGTCGCATCGCGCAGCCTCGCACGCGCGCTCGGCGCGGTGGGCTTCGGCGCGGGCGTTTCCCTCGCGCTCTCCGCGTTCGACGCGAGGCACGCGCTCGTCGGCGGCGCGCTCGCCTCGCTCACCGCCGGCGCCGCGCTCCGGCAGCGCGGCTCGCGTCGCATCGCGAAGGACGCCGTGCGCATGGCGATCGTGCCGTGGGGCGTGCTCGTCGATGCGTACGACGCGCCGCGAATCTTGCGCTGGGCCGCGGTTCGCAAGGTCGACGTGGAGACCACGCGCGCCCCGCACATCCTCGGCGGTGACCACGGGTTCTCGAGCCGCGTCGTCATCACCACCGATCACGAGTCGTTCGTCGGCGAGGCGTCGGGGCTGGTTCCGCTGGAGCGGCTCGTCGTGCACCTCGACGCATACGCGACGGAGCAGGCGACGCCGCTTGCGCTCGATCTCGACGGATCGGCAGACCACGTCGCCGTGCTCGAACCAAGTGAGCCCGGTGCCGAGCCGCTCCTCGACGGCGTGCGCGAGTGGCTCGGAACGGCGACGGCGGTAGCGCGGCTCGGCCTGGCGCCGGGAGGGTACCGCCGCGTCGGCGCGCTCGCGCCCACGCCTCTCGCCGTCGAGGTCCTCCGGCGCACGCTGCAGAGCCGCACGCCGCGCCCTCGTGATCCGCGCGCGTTCGCGGCGATCGTCGCGGCCGAGCTCCGCGCGACGGAGCTCGTACCGGAGCTCGTCTCGCTCACGCAATGTCCGCAGCCTCTCGTCGCCGCGGCGGCGAAACAGGCGGCGAGGAGGCTCGGCGTCGCCGAAGCGCGCACCGGCACGCTCGACGAGGTCGCGCCATTCTTGTTCGACGTCGACCGCATGCGTCTGGAGACGTGGGTAGCGCTCGCCTGAGCCGCCGCCGCCTTGTCGCTCTTGCGCGCCGCGTGCGATGCTTCGACGAAGGCTTCGAGGTTCGTCTTTGTCGATGCGCGATCGCGAGCGGTACGAGAGAAGAGTCGGCACGGTCGTCGATGGGCGATGGCGTGTCGACGCTCTGCTCGGCTGGGGATCGACGTCGGCGGTGTACGCCGCGACGCACCGGAACGGCAGTCGCGCGGCGCTGAAAGTGCTGCACCAGGCGCTGTGCGCCGACCGCGCCGTGTGCGAACGCTTCCTGCGTGAAGCGGGGATCGCGAATGCGGTCAAGCATCGCGCGATCGTCCCGGTGCGCGACGACGGCGTCACCGAAGAGGGCTGCGCGTATCTCGTCCTCGAGCTGCTCGAGGGCGAGACGCTCGACGAGCGGCGTGAACGCGCGGGCGGCTCGATGACCGTCGAGGATCTCGCGCCGGTCGCCGAGGAGCTCATGAGCGCGATCGCGGCCGTGCACGCGGCGGGCGTCGTGCACCGTGACCTGAAGCCTCAGAACGTCTTCCTCGCGGAGGGCGGCTTGAAGCTCCTCGACTTCGGGAGCGCACGCATCTTCGATGCGAGCGTGGGCGCGTCGACGAGCGTGCAAGGCATCGTCGTCGGGACTCCCGCATTCATGTCGCCGGAGCAGGCGCGCGGCGCGCGCGACGAGGTCGATGCGCAGTCCGACGTCTGGTCGCTCGGCGCGATGCTCTTCACGGTGCTCTCCGGCGAGGAGGTGCATCTCGGGCGTGACGCGCACGCGAAGCTGCTCGCGGCTGCGAGCAAGCCGGCGCGGAGCCTCGAAGAAGCGTTCCCCGGGGTGGACCCACGCATCGCAACCGTCGTCGATCGCGCGCTCGCGTTCGACAAATCTCGTCGATGGCCCGACGTACAGTCGATGCGCGTCGCCTTTCGCGCTGCTGCGCTCGCGGCGGCGCCCACGCTGCGCGATCTGCGCGCGCACGACGACGTCCTCGCGGAGGACGGCGACGGGGTGGACGAGCCGCCGAGACCTCGGGCATCGCTGCCGCCGCGGCCGAGCCTCCCGCCGCGCCCGGTCGATCGGCCGTCGCACGACGTGCTGACCGGCGTGGCGTCGACCCAGGCGAACGCGCGCGTCCGGCGGCTTCCCGCGTGGTCGGGTCCGGCCTTCGTGGCGTTCGCGCTCGCGGCCGCCCTCGCCCTTGCGTTCACGCTCGCGTCGCCGAACGATCACGCCGTGCAAGCCACGGCAGCCGCGGCGGAGCCGGCCCGCGTCGCGAGCGCGGCGCCGGCGCCATCGTTCATCGTCATCTCCGCACCCGACGATCCCGCCCCGAAGGCGGCGCCACCGCCGCGCCGCCCGCAACCGCCCGCCCACGCCGCCGCATCCGCGTCCGCGCCCGCATCCGCGTCCGCCTCCGCGTCCGCATCCGCATCCGCGCCCGCATCCGCGTCCGCGTCCGCGTCCGCGTCCGCATCCGCCTCGCTCCCAGCCGCGTCTCCTCCCGTCCTGGACGATGCCGGCGACGACGACCTTCCCTGAAGCGCGCGCTCGACTAGACTGCGCCGCCCATGGCGAAGATCGAGCGAACGGTGACCGCGGCATTGGACGGTGCGCGGCTCGACAAGGCGATCGTTGCGCTCGTCGACGGCGCGTCGCGCGCGAAGATCAAGCGCGCGATCGACGACGGGAGCGTGCGCGTGAACGGTCGCGTGCTCGCGAAGGGGGGCGTCGTCGCCGAGGGTGACGTGATCGAGATCGACGAGGCCGCGGTCGCCAGCGCGGACTCGCCGTGCATCCCGGAGCCCGAGGCCGCGCTCGTCGTGCATCACGAGAGCGCGCGCGTCCTCGTCGTCGAGAAGGCTGCCGGCCAGCCGACTGCTCCGCTTCGCTCCGACGAAACGGGCACGCTCGCCAACGCGCTCGCCGGCCGCTTCCCGGAGCTCGTCGGGATCGGGTATTCCGCGCGCGAGCCCGGGATCGTGCATCGGCTCGATACCGACACGTCGGGTCTCGTCGTCGTCGCGCGCGATGCCGAAGCGTGGAACACCCTGCGTGAGGCGCTCCAGGCCGAGCGGCTCACGAAAGAGTACCTCCTCGTGTGCGCGTCCGAAGGACTGCCGGACGACGGCACGATCGAGCATCCGATCGCGAACCACCCGAAAGACAAGCGGCGGGTGTACCCGTGCATCCACCCGCGCGACGTCATGCGTTACGCGCCGCGCCCGGCGCTCACGCGTTTCCACGTCGAGAAGCGCGAAGGCGCGTGGGCTCTCGTCCGCGCCGAGGCTGCGCGGGCGATCCGTCACCAGCTCCGCGCGCACTTCGCGTCGATCGAGCACCCGCTCGCGGGTGACGCGCTCTACGGCGGCGCCGAGGTCGCGGGACTGCAGCGCCACGCCCTGCACGCCTCGCGCATCGCCTACGATGGCGGCGGAGACGGGGCTCTCGCCTTCGACGTTCGGTCGCCGCTCCCGCCGGACATGGCGGGGCTCGTCGGCTGAGCGCGCGCGTCAGGCCTCGGACGCGAAGGCGACCACGACCGTCGTCGTGTTGAAGAACGCGTCCGCGTCGCGGATGTTGCGCGCGATCTCGCCATAGACGCACGCGCCGCCGATGGGCGCCGCGACGCGTAGACGTATGCCGGCCGCTTCTTCCGCGAAGGCCGTGTTGCCGAGCGTCGCGAGACGGCTCGCGCACGCGAGGACGAGCGCGCCGGCGACGCGGTCGCCGGCGCCCGTCGCCGCCGCCGTGGCCGCTTCGTTCGCAGCGCGGAGGAGGTTCGAGGCGGTCGGATGAATGACGCGGACGCGTGTGCCTTCGGCCATCGATGCGGAAAGCTGCACGGCGCCGTCTTCGCGGATCGCGACGGGCGCGCGCGCGACGAGCTCACGCGCACCTTCGGCGAGGGGGATGCGAGAGCGCGATTCGTCGGCGATGCCGAGGTCGTAGTGGTTCGCGAGATACAGCGCGAGCGCGCGGCGATCCGCCGGCGGGTCGGCACCCGCGCGCCGCGCGTCTTCGACCCACACGTCGAGCGCCGGCCGGCCGTCGAGCTCGAGGAGGAACGCTCCGTCCGCGCGCGTGACGGTCCGCGCCGGACCGACCGCTTCGTAGCCGTGCCGAGCGGCGATCCCGATCGGGCGCCGTGAGTAGATCCCGGTCACCACGGCGCAGTCGTCGCGGAGCTCGTCGCCCGAGAAGACGCGCGGTCGGTGCATCACGAAATCGTCACCCGTGAGCGCGCCGGCCAGCTGCGCGCGCGCGCCGGCACCCTTGCGAACCGCCGCGACGAGGACCTCGCCGTCGACGATCACGCCTGGCGCGAACACGAGGCATGCGTAGTTCGTGAAGCCGCGCCGTGCGGCTGCATCTGCGGCGCGCGCGATCTCTTCGGCCGCAGGAACGGTCTCCACGAGCGTGTTCGACGAGAGCCGTGCGGTCCGACTCTCGACCTCGAGGTCGTCGCCTCCGAGCAGCACGACCGAGACGCCGCGCGCCTCGATCGCGTTCGCGCCGAAGACGCATGCTCCCGACCCGCCGCCCACCACGGTGACGTCGCCGAGCGTTTCGCGAACGACGCGAGCTGCGCCGCTCGCATCGTCGTAGCTCATCGACGTGAACACCACGGCGAGCTTCGGGCGTGCATCGCCCGACGCTTCGCGCGCCTGTAGCGCCGCCTCGCGCGCCGCCTGTGCAGCCGTAGACGCTGCGCTCACTCCGCTGCCGAACGTGATCATCCCCCCGCCCCCGCGGTGCTCGTCCACTCCGCTATTTCTCAGAACGGCAGACTATAGCGAGAAATTCAGGGCGAGCCCGCGTGTGCCCGCGCTTGTAACAATGCGCACGCTGCCGCCGCGAGACGTCGCGAGCTTAGCCGCCGACCTCATCCGCGTGACGCGGTGCGAGTGTCGGGAAACGCCGACGAACGACGGCGCGGACTTGCCAACCGCGGATAGCAGTGGCTTGACTGTCGGCGCTTTGCCTCTGCCTCACCGTTCCCAGGCGCGCGCGTCCGCTCATGTCCGGACGCCGCTCACGAATCCACCCTCCCGTGGGGGCGGGCTCCTGCGCATCGTCCGGCAGAGGGCGCTCGTCGTCGCTGCCGTCGGCGCTTTCGCGGTGGCGGTCGGGACCATCGACGCAGGAAGGACGGCAGCCGATCCGCGCGAGCTCGCCCTCGCGCTCGGCCACGCCTCGGGAGGTTTCGTCCGCGCGGAAGACGTTCGCTGGGAGCCGCCGCGGGGTGTCCTCACCGACCTCGTTCTCGGGCGCTTCGTCCTGTTCCTCGCGAGCGAGACGGAAGGCGGACCGCGTGACGTGCACCGTGCGCGCGTGCGCCTCTCGCCGGAAGGCGGCGTCATCTCGGTGGGCGCACCGCGCAATCTGACGTCCACGCCCCTCGGCGACGACCATGCGCTCGTCATCCGCGGGTCTCGCGCGGCGTATGCGACGTTCGCGTTCGGTCAGGAGCAGAGCGTCACCGCCCTCGATCTCGACGGCGAGGGCCTACAGAACGTCACGAAGAAGCTGCACGACCGCGTGATGGCGTGGGTGACGAACCTTCAGCTCACGGGAAGTGGCGACGGCATCGGGCGCGTCGACGTGACCCTCGATCAGCCCGCCCAGCGGGTCGGCCTCGCGCTCGGCGACGCCGCGCTCGACATCGCGCTCGCCGACGACGATCGCACGCTGAGGCCGACGCGCACGGCGCGGCTCGACCTCGCGAAGGGGGAGCTCACCGGCGGCGCCGCGCCGGGAATGCATGCCGATACGGGACGCCACCTCCCGAAGCGGCTCGTGTTCTGGGCGGTCGACACCGTGCGCGCCGTGCCGTGGATCGGGCCCGCGCCGATCGCGTGGCTCGAGGAGCGCGCCTTTGCCGTGCGCGACTCGGTGAAGCAGACCGCCTTCAAGGTCACCGCAGGCGGCGAGGCGCTCGCGGGTGAGTCCGAGCAGGCGGCGCCGGCGGCCGTGCTCGATGCATCGCAGGCCGCGGCCGACCTCGGACACTGGCCCCCTCCGGCCATCAAGTCGATGTGGAAGACTCCCGAGCCCGGCGAAGGCGAGTGGACCACGCCGAAGCAGCCTTGGATCAAGCACGTCGAGGCACCGGGCTCCTCCGAACCAGCGCCTTCTCCTTTCTACACGTCGTTCGTTCGTCCCGACGAAGAGCGGCCCTATTCGAAGGTGCTGCTCGTCGCGATGGACATGCGGCAGCTCGATCTCGAGATGGAGGCCGGCAACGAAGATCCGAAGCCGCTGACCGGCCCTCCGGGTACCGGCCGCATCCCGCGTGACCCGGCGGTCTACACGCGCATCGCGGCCGCCTTCAATGGGGGGTTCAAGACCGAGCACGGCCAGTACGGCATGATGCTGAAGAAGCGCGTGCTCCTTCCGCCGGTCGCCGGCGCGGCGACCGTCATCGTGACCAAGGACCAGCGCTACGGGCTCGGTTCCTGGGGAACGAACAAGGACGTCGGCGGCATCCAGGACATCGATCCGTCGGAGATCGTCTCGTTCCGACAGAACCTCGATCCGCTCGTCGACTACGACAAGGTCAACCCGCTCGGTCGCGCACAATGGGGCTTCACGCTGCCGGGCACGTCCATGCAGACGGAGCGCTCGGGTCTCTGCGTCACGAACGCGGGCCACCTCCTCTACGCGTGGGGCGACGACGTGAGCGCCACGACGCTCGGCAAAGCAATGAAGATGGCGTCGTGCGTGTACGGCATGCACCTCGACATGAACCCGCACCACACCGGGTTCCTCTTCACGAACATCACCGAGCTGAAGGGGCGCAACTACAAGTCCGAGCTGCTCTCCACGCAGATGGAGATCGATACGGCGCGCTTCATCGAGTACGCGCCGAAAGACTTCTTCTACATGACGCTTCACGACCCGACGCCGCCGGCGCTCGCGGGCGGCGAGCACGGTGAAAAGACGAAGTGGGAGCCGGATCCTGGCGTGCAGCCCGCGCCGGCGTGGATGGCCGGCCTCTGGCGCACGCAGCTCGGCAGCGTCGAGGTTCTCGACATCGAGCCCGCGCGGGCCAGCTTCCGCGTGCGTGCCGGCACGAAGGAGCCCGACGCGAGGACCGGGGCCTCGCGCGCGCACGAGCTCTCGGACGACGACGCGCATCGCGTGCTGTTCGCGGTGACGCTCGGTACGTCGGAGGCGAAGCACCCTCGCGGCCTGGCGACCGACGGACGCGTGGCGCTCGCGATGTCGTCCTCGGAATCGATGGGCGCCCTCGTGGCGTCGGAAGACGGCGCGCTCGGCATCGTCACGCCGCGCGAGGTCGGCACCATCCCTCCTCACACGGATGCCGTCGAGCTCCCGATGCTCTTCGACGATGGCGGCAAGGCGGTGAGCGGTCACGCGACGGCGCGCGCGCGCGCTGCGCTGGGGCTTGCACCCTCCGGCCGCATCTTCCTCGCACGTGCGAACGGGGCCGCTGCGCCGGACGCGCTCGCCGACGCGCTGAAGCGTGCAGGATGCACGAAGGCCGTCGTCCTCGACCGCGGTACGGGCGCTCACGGCGCCATGTTCCGGGCGGGCACGACGACGCCGCCGCGTTCCCGCTACGAAGAGACGACGCTGTACGGGATGAGCAAGCCGCTCCTGCCGCGTGGCTTCCGTTTCGAGGCGACGCACCCCGTCGAGATGCCCGCCTCGAAAAAGAAGTGACTCAGTTCCCGCCGCTGCTCGGCGGTGCCGGCGCGGTCTCCATGCTGCTCGGCCCGCCCGCCGACGACGGCGCAGCTTCGGCACCGCTCGGCGCCGCCGGCGCTTCGTTCGAGGAGCCGCCGGAGCTCGAGCTCGCGGTGCCGGTCGGCGAGTCGTGCACGTCGCTCGTGCCTTCGTCGGCATCGACGTTCGGCGCGTTGTAGCGAGGGGCCTCGCCGGGCTTCGAGTAGTCGATCCAGAACGCGCTCTGCTCACGCACGTCCATGTGCACGAACACGCTGTTCGGGTAGTACCCGCATCCCGTGTTCTTCAGGGTCCGGCAGAAGTCCCGGACCGCCTCGTTCGGAACGCCGACCACGCGGAAGTCGACGGCCTTGCCGTGCATGTGATTCGAGTGCGGATTGTACTGCGTCGGCGTGAACGGCCGGAATCCGCTGACGACCTCGATCTTGCGGCTGCCGAAGTGGTTCGAGACGACGCCGAGGAGCGCCACGAGCCGCGCGTCGATCGGATGCGCCATGCCGCCCGGCGCACGCATCATCTTCTCGAACGTCTTCAGCGCCGTCGGCGAGACGCGCCCGCGCTTGTCGCCGACGTGGATGTCGTACTCCTCCGTCGTCGCGATGCGCTTCACGTGGATGACGCCCGGCGTCTTCGGCTTGGCCGCGAAGTTCGTCGTCTCGCGTCCGGCGGGCTGCCCGACCTTCGCGATCTTCTCGCCCTTCTTCCCGGTGCCGAGGCCGTCCTTCTTCGCGTCTTTCGCTTCTTTCGCCTTGGCCGCCGGCGGCGCGTCCTTCGTCGGGATCGTGAGCACGTCACCGATGCGGAGGTGCTTCACGTCCTTCAGATGATTCGCCTCGATGATCGCCTTGGAGGTGACGTGATAGCGGTTCGCGATCGACTCGATCGTGTGGCCGCGCGCAATGGTGTGCTGCACGTCCGCGCGGGCGTCGCCCGGGGCGAGCACGACCATTCCCGTAGCAGCGGCGGCGGCGGCAAAGGCGAAGCGGCGGCGCATGTCGAGCCGGGCATACGTCGATCGCGGGCGGGAGGAAAGGGGGAGGGTAGCCCGTGGACTTCGCGACGTGATTTGCCGAGTGAATCCGCCGCGTCAGGCCGAACGTGTGCGCGCCGAGGCGCCGCCGCGGCGGGCGCTCGCGACCATCACCGGTCCGATGTCGCCGAGGGGCAAGACCATGTCGACGGCGCCCTTCTCGATGGCGCGCTTCGGCATCCCGAAGACGGTGGAGGTCTCCTCGTCCTGCGCGATGGTGATCGCGCCTGCCGCCCGCAAAGCTGCCATGCCGTCCGCGCCGTCGTTGCCCATGCCCGTGAGGATGACGGCGACGACGCCGTCGACGCGCAGCGCAGCGACCGATGCGAAGAGCACGTCGACGCTCGGGCGATGGCCATTCTCGAGAGGCGCGTCGTCGAGTGAGATGACGAGCCCGTCGCCGCTCGCGCTCGCGCGCATGTGCCGACCACCCGGCGCGAGCAAGATGCGGCCAGGGGCAACGGCGTCTCCTTCGCGTGCGACGCGCACCTCGGGCTGACACGCCGCGCCCAGCGTGCGCGCGAAGGGCTCCGTCATGTCGGCGACCATGTGCTGCACGACGAGCACCGGCGGGGCGTCGCGCGGCAGCGCGGAGAGCACGCGAGGAAGGGCATGAGTTCCACCCGTCGACGCGCCGACGACGATCAGCGCAGGTGACGGGCCGTTCGCGGGAGCGTGGCGGAACCGCTTGTCGCCCGCGGACCCGAGGGCTGCGCGCCGCGCGATGCGCGCCCACTCGTTCGCATCGACGAGCTCGACGCGCGACTTGCGGACCGCGCCGGCAGCGCCACGCGAGAGCGCGCGGATGACCTCGTCGCCTGCCGTGTTGCACGTGCTCACGACGACCGGGATGTTCCCCGCGCGAGCATGCTTGTCGATGAACGCGAGACCGAGGGCACGCGGATCGTCGACGTCGGCCACGACGAGGTCCGGTCGCTTCTGCAGGAGCCGACCCTCGGCGAGCGCGCCGTCCGGAACGGCGACGACATCGAACCCGCCCAGGTCGCGAAGGGCGCAGGTGATCGCCTGGCGCAGCACGGCCGAAGGCTCGATCACGAGGGCGCGCAACGCCGTCATCGGTCGGGCGAGCCCGGCCGATACACACCGGGCGCGACGAAGGCGGAGCCCTCCATCTCGAGCGAGCTGTCGGCGTGACCGAGGAAGAGGAGCCCGTCCGGCCTGAGATGGCTCGCCAGGGACGCGAGCACGTGCTTGCGGACCGGCCTCGGGAAGTAGAAGAGCACGTTGCGGCAGAAGATGGCGTCGAACGCCCCGCTCACGGGGAGATCACGCTCGATGAGGTTCACCGGCGCGAACGTCACCGCGCGGAGCACGTCGGCCGCGAAGGTGAACGCACCGCCGGACGACGCCCGCACGACGAACTTGCGGCGATACGCTTCCGGGATGTCGGCCGCCAGCTCGGGCGCGTAGCGTGCGGCACGTGCCGCTTCGAGCGCCGCGTTCGACAGGTCCGTTGCCAGGACTTCGACGCGCCAACCGTCGGTGGCGGGCAGCGCGTCCACGAGGACCATCGCGATGCTGTAGGCCTCTTCGCCCGTGGAGCATGCCGCCGTCCAGACTCGTATGCGCCGAGGCGCTCCAGTCGCATCCGCAGCGCGCACGCGCGCGTCGGCAAGCGTGCGTAGGCGCGCGAAGTGAGGCGACTCGCGGAAGAACCGCGTTTCGTGCGTGCACAGCGCTTCCACCATGCGCTGTCGCTCGACAGCGTCGCGGTCGACGCGTTCGATGTAGTCGCGGAACGAGGAACACGCCGTCGCCTCGAGCCGCGGCTCGAGCCGGGTGCGCACGAAGTCCGCGCGCTGCGCGATTTCGTGGCCCGACGTACGGAGGACGATGTCCGCGAGCGTCGACAGCTCGCTCGCGGAAATCTGGATTCCGCGCGACGACAGCGGTGGCACGGACTCGGCGTAACGCATCAGTCGAAGACCACCATGCCGGCCTCGTCGAGCTTCGAGAGCGCGTCGTTCATCGCCTCCTCGCTGTCGAGCGACGAAACGGAGCCGATGGGAACGACGGGACCGGAGGTCGAAGCGAGGCCGAGGCCCTGCACGGTCGGCGCAGGCGCGGGTCCGGCGGCAGGCGCGGGCGACGCAGCCGCGGGCGCCGCCGCAGTGGTGGAGACGCCGGCGATGTCGCCGAGCGCGACCTGCTCCTCGATCGAGAGCACCCGGTACGCATCGAGGAGATGCACGAACTTGCCTCCGTTCTGGACGAGACCGCGCAGGAACTCGGGCGGCACGATCGTGCCGAAGCTGGGCGGCGCGAGGATCTCGCTCGCTTCCGGCTCGATGACGCGGTTCACGACGTCGGCGACGAACCCGGCGGCGATGCACTCGCCGGCGCCACCGAGCGCAACGACGACGAGCGCCGTCCGCTTCGTCGGCTCGAGCGGAGAAAGCCCGAGCCGCTCGGCGAGCCCGATGACCGGGAGCACCTGACCGCGGAGATTCGTGACACCCCGAATCCAGGGCGGCGAACAGGGCACCGCGGTGAGCGCGCCGAGCGACACGATCTCGCGCACGGCGGCCAGCGGCACGGCGTACTCCTCCCCCGTGACCGAGAAGACGAGATACTGAGTGCTCATCGCGATCACGTCCCGGTTCGCGCCGGAGGCGCTCGGTCGGCTTCGCCATGGGCGGGAGCAACCGGCGTCACCCCCGATGCGGTCGGCGCGATGCGCGCGAGAGCATGCGTGCCGGACCCGCGGTCCACGTTCGACGGTGCGGCTGGTGCCGCGGCGGAGACCTTGAAAAAGGCGATTGCGGAGTCGAGGACGCCCGCTTCGGACGCGAGCGACGTGGCGAGCGTCGCGAGACCGTCGCCGTCGGCCGCGCTGTACGAGGCGATGCGGCTGATCTCGGTCATCGACTTGTTGATCGTGCTGACCGCGGATGCCTGCTCGCGGCACGTCGCAGCGACCTCTTGCACGAGCTCGCTCGTCCGCCGGATGGCGGGGACGAGCGCGCTCAGCTGCGCCCCGGACGTCTCGGCGACGCGGACGCTCGAAGCTGCGAGCGTCCCGATCTCGCTCGCGGCAGACTGGCTGCGCTCGGCGAGCTTGCGAACCTCGCTCGCGACGACCGCGAAGCCGCGGCCGTGCTCACCGGCGCGTCCGGCCTCGATGGCGGCGTTCAGGGCGAGGAGGTTCGTCTGGTAGGCGATGTCCTCGACGACGCTGATCTTCGTCGCGATTTCTTTCATCGCGACCACGGTGTCGTTGACGGTCTGTCCGCTCGATTCGGCGTCGCGCGCGCCTCGCGTCGCGACGTCCTCCATCGTGCGGGCGTTGCCGGCGGTCTGCGAGATCGAGGCGCCGAGCTCTTCGACGCTGGCGCCCGTCGCCTGGACGGCGCCGAGCTGCTCGCGCGTTCCGGCCGACATGCGCTCCGAGCTGGCCGACACGCGCGACGATGCGTCGGCGAGCCTCGACACGCTCTGCCGGACCTCGCCGATGACGCCGTGGAGCCGGTCGTTCATTCCCTGCATCGCGCGGAGGAGGTCCGCGAGCTCGTCGGTACCCTCGACCTGGATGACGTGCGAGAGGTCGCCGCCGCGGATCGCGTTCGCTGCGGCGACCGCCTTGCGAATGGGGCGAAGCACGCTGCGCTGGATCGTGATCGCGATGAGGATGGCGGAGAGGATGGAGAACGAGACGAGGAAGAGGATGACCTGACGCGCGCGCTCGTCGGCGCGGGTCGCGTCGTTCTTCGCGGTCTCCACGTCGTGAACCGAGCGCTCGGCGATCTGCGCGGCGATCTCGGCGATGCGCCGGATCTCCGGCTTCGCGTCTCCGATCGCGGCGTTCGCGTCTTCCGGCCTGCGGAGCTCGCCCGAGAGGAGGCGAGCCGCGACGCGCTCGAACTTCGTCGCGTACGACGCGAGGTCCTTCCTGACCGCAGCGATGTCTTCGCGCTGCTGGCGAGAGGTCGCCATCTCGTCGAGGTCGCCGAGCGCGCGCTCGGCCGCCACCTTCGCGGTGCCCCACTTCGCGATGTACTGCTCGACCTCGCCGCGGTCGGCTGCGTTCAGGAACGCATCCTTCTCGAAGCGCCGGAGCTGGAGGGACTCCATGCGGACCTCGTTGCTGAGCCGCCGCTGCCCGGTCGCGCGTTGAACGGCGATCGAAGCCTCACGCGTGACGCGCAGCGAGTAGTAGCCCGCGGCACCCGTCAACGCGGCGAGCAGGACGAGGAGGCCGAAGCCGATGGAGAGCCTGATCGCAATGGGCACACGATTCAACATCCGATTTCCCTTTCCTCCACGTCGAACGACCGCAAGAGCTTCGGCACGTCCAGAATGAGAGCGACTTCGCCCGTGCCGAGGACGGCCGAGCCGGCGATGGGCGCGCGGCCGTCGAAGAGCCTGCCGAGCGGCTTGATGACGGTCTGGCACTCGCCGAACAGATCGTCGACGGCGAGGCCGATGGCGCGGCCGTCGACGTCGGCGACGACGAGGCTCTCTCGAAGAGGTGCGCCGGCGCTGCCGAGCAGCGTCTCGCGAAGGCGAATGCACGGGAGGGGCTTGCCACGAAGCTGGACTACGCCGGTCTTGCCAGGCGCGAGGGACCCTTGCGCGAGGGGCATGCATTCGACGACGTGTTGCTTCGCGAGCACGAAGCGCGTCCCGCCGACGCCGATGTGGAAGCCGGCCATCATCGCGAGCGTGAGCGGCACGCGAACGTGGAACGTCGTACCTTTGCCCTCCGTGCTTGAGATGGCGATCGAGCCGCGCAGCGCCTCGATGTTCTTGCGAACGACGTCCATCCCGACGCCGCGTCCGGAGACGTCGGTCACCTTTTCGGCGGTCGAGAATCCGGCGTCGAACACACGCAGGAAGAGCGCCTCGTCCGAGATGGTGTCCGGCAGCATCTCACCGCGCGAACGCGCTTTTTCGAGGATGCGACGACGGCTGAAGCCGCGGCCGTCGTCGGCGATGTCGAGCGCGATGTTGGCGCCTTCGCGACGCACGCGGATTTCGAGGGTTCCCATCGCAGGTTTGCCCGCCGCGACGCGCGCCTCCGGCAGCTCGAGGCCGTGGTCGACGGCATTTCGGACCATGTGCATCAGCGGGTCCTTCAGCGCGTCGATCAGCGTCGCGTCGACCTCCGCGTCGTCACCGACGATCACGAGGCGCGCTTCCTTCTTCTGCGTCTCGGCGAGCTCGCGCACGGTGCGCGTATGCGGTCGGAGCGCCGGCCCGATCGGTACGAGCCGCGAGGCGGTGAGGATCTCCTGCAGCGATGCCACCGTGCGCTCGCCGTCGCGATGCACCTCGAGCATTTCGCTGCACGCCGGCCCCTTCGCGAGGAGCATCGTCTCGAGCCGTGAGCGTCCGAGGACGAGCTCGGAGAGCAGGTCGAGCATCGCGTCGAGCCGGCGCTGAGGCACGCGCAGCTTCGGCCCCTGCGTGCTCTCTGCGCTCTCGCCTTTGCCCTTCGTTTCGTCTGCGGAAGCGGCCTTCGTGCCCCGGGCCGCCGCGACGGCGTCCATGCACGCGTCCCGAACCGACTCGATCATCGTGCCGAGGAGCGCGAGGTGTCCGCGCGTGGGGTCGAGCTTTCCGTTCCGCAGGCGATCGAGGAGCTCCTCCAGAACGTGCGCCAGCTCGCCGACCTGCTTGAAGCCGACGATGCGCGCGTTGCCCTTCAGATTGTGCGCGGCGCGGAAGAGGGCGTTGACCGTCTCGGGCGTATGCGTGCCGGCCAAGAGCTCCTGGAGCCCTCGCTCGAGGCCATCGAAGCTCGTCGTCGCATCTTCTTCGAAGATGACGAGGCGTTCCTCGTCGGCAGCAGACAGCATCGGCACCTAGAACGGCACGGGCGTGTAGAACTTCAAGCGGCGCCCGTCCGGACGATTGGGTCTCAAGCTCGGCGCGCTGCCGCCGTTCCGGCGGGCGGTGCCGTCTCCGCTCCTCGTGCAGCTCTTGCGGCTCGTCGTCTTGGCCGTCGTCGCGTTCGCGGTGAGCCGCACGGTCACGCGCACGCTGTATGCGGCCGCGGATCGAAGGACCTTTCGCAGCGTGGCCGTCGCATGCCTCGCGCTCGCCGCTCTCGCCGCGACGCCCTGGCCGGCGCTCGCGGATGCCGTGAGCGCGACGCCGGAAACGCAAGCGCAGCGCTGACGGCGGCCGCCGGGCTCCGCACTTCATTAACCGCGAGCACGCGCGGCCGGACTCGAGCCGGTGACGACGTAGGCAAACCGCGCCACGATCCGCGGCTCGCGCCACCGACTTTTTGACGGCGACTAACGCGGCCTGCCACACTTTGTTGCGAAATGCTCGGCGAAGGCAAAAACCTGGTCGGAGTCGACATCGGCGCGAGCGCCATCAAGGTGGTGCAGCTGAAGGAGGCTCGGAAGAAGCTCCAGGTGGTGCGCTACGGGTTCGCCCCGCTGCCGCCGCAGGCCATCATCGACGGGCACGTCATGAACTCCGGCGCCGTCGTCGAGAGTCTCATGAAGATCTTCCACGACTCGAAGATCTCCCAGAAGGACGTCGCGATCGGCGTCTACGGACAGAGCGTCATCGTGCGCAAGATCACCGTGCCGATGATGACGAACGACGAGCTCGAAGAGCAGATCGGCTGGGAGGCGGAGCAGCACATCCCGTTCGACATCAAGGTCATGTCGATCGACTACGAGGTCCTCCGCCGCCGTCCCGAAGCAGGCCAGATGGATCTCCTCCTCGTCGCCGCGAAGAAGGACGAGATCAACGACTACGCCGCGATCGTCCGCGAGGCGAAGCTGAAGCCCGTCATCGTCGACATCAACGCGTTCACCATCCAGAACATCTTCGAGCACCAGCACGGGCTCCCGGAGGACGGCACCATCGCGCTCCTCAACGTCGGCGCCGCCGTCTCGTCGCTGAACATCGTCTCGAAGGGTGTCTCGGCGTTCACGCGCGAGATCACGAACGCGGGCAACTCGATCACCGAAGAGATCCAGAAGCAGTGCAACGTCCCGTTCGAGCAGGCGGAAGCCTACAAGTGCGGCGGCGGCCCGACGGACATCGTCCCGCAAGAAGTCCACCAGATCATCCAGAGCGCGTGTGACGGCCTCGCCGGCGAGATCCAGCGCTCGCTCGACTTCTACCTCGCGACGAGCGGCGAGTCCGAAATCAGCCGCATCTTCGTCTCGGGCGGTAGCGCGTATCTCGCGCCGCTCTGCCAGTCGATCGAGAAGCGCGCACACGTACCCGTGCAGGTCTTCGACCCGATGGCGAACCTCACGGCCGACACGAAGTACGTCAACGAGCAAGACATGCGCATCCGCGCCGCCCAGCTCGTCGTCGCGCTCGGTCTCAGCCTTCGTCAGGACAAGGAGCGCCGCTCGTGATTCGCATCAACCTACTTCCGCAGAAGAGGCCGCTCCGCCGTCGTGGCGAAGCGGGCGCTGGCGACACCGGCACCGGTGGCGAGAGCCAGGCGTGGCTCGCGTTCGTGTTCGGCGCGGTGCTCCTCGAGGTCATCGTCCTCCTCTTCGTCTACAAGACGAAGCAGGACCAGCTCACGCAGGTCCAGAAGGCGAACCAGGAGCTCGGCGCGAACATCGAGTCGATCAAGCGCGAGATCGCCAACCACGAAGAGATCAAGGCGCAGCTGAAGGAGCTCCGCGACCGCGAGGAGGCCATCCAGAAGCTGCAGGGGGCGCGCACCGGACCGACCGCCACCATGCTCGAGCTCTCCCGCATCATGACGCCGGGCCGCGGCCCGACGGTGGAGCGCGACAAGCTCGAACAGCTGAAGCGCGACAACCCGAGCGCGGTGCCGAACGCGAACTGGGATCCGCGCCGCCTCTGGCTCTCCGCGTACAAGGAGGCGGACCGTACGGTGCGCCTCACCGGCCTGGCGCGCGACGGCGAGGACGTCTCCGAGTTCCTCCGTCGTCTGTCGCTCTCCGATTACTTCTACGACGTGCGGCTCCTGCCGGCGTCGAAGGCCGTCGACCAGGCCACGAAGCTCGAGCTCGTGCGCTTCGAGATGAGCGCGAAGGTGAGGTACTGAGATGGCTTCTCTCAGCCTGAATCGACTCCCGATCGCGGGAAAGATCGGCGTCGGCGCGGTCCTCTGCTCGCTGCTCGCCGTCGCGTACTACGTGCTCCTCCACACGGACGTCGCTGCGCGCATCGATCGCGAGAAGCGGCAGACCGGCGAGCTCGAAGCGGAGCTCTCGCGCCAGCGGCAGTCGCAAGCCAGCTACTTCGCCGACCGTGACGAGCTCGCGATGCGTCAGCAGAAGCAGCGCGAGCTGAACAAGGTCCTCCCGACGGAGACGGAGGCGGCGACGTTCCTCTCCGCGCTGCAGGCGGTCTCGAACATCAGCGGCATCGACCTGAAGGCTTGGACGCCGATGGAGGAGGTGCCGCAAGCCTTCTTCGCGAAGGTGCCGATGCGCCTCCAGATCACCGGCCGCTTCCACCAGATCGCGAAGTTCGTCTACGAGGTCGGTCGGCAGGACCGCATCATCAACATGGAGAACCTCGAGCTCGCCGATCCGAAGCTCGAAGGGGAAGACGTGATCCTGAAGGCGAACTGCCTCGCGACCACGTTCCATCTCATCAAGAAGGCGGCGCCTGCCGCTCCGGGTGCCGCGGGACAGGCCGCGGGCACCGCGCCCGCTGGAGGCCGCTGATGAACGCCCGCACGATCACCGTGCTCGCCGGTGGCGCGCTCGTCGCGCTGTCGGTCGTCGCGTGCTCGCCCGACAAGGCGCTGCAAGCGGCGAACACCGGAACGACCGCTCCCGTTGCGACCGCTCCGCCCGCCGTCGACGCCGGCGCCGCGCTGGCGCCTCCGCCGATCGCGCGCATGGAGTTCGCGGAGAACGACTTCGTCGAGAGCGACCGCAATCGCGATCCGTTTCGCACGTACGTCGCCATCTTCCAGCCGCAGGAGAAGAAGGTCACCCGCGCCGATCGCCAGGTGGTGCTCGAGCAGTTCTCGATCGACGAGCTGAAGCTCGTCGCCATCGTCACGGGCGGCGACTTCAATCGCGCGATGATGCTGGACCCCGCCGGGAAGGGATGGGTCCTGAAGCGCGGTGACTTCGTGGGGCGCCCGGACGTCGTCCACATCGGCGGCGCGAACGGCGCGGACTACCAGATCAACTGGCGCGTCGACAAAGTCCGCGACGGCGACATCGTCTTCATCCGCGAAGATCCCGCCCAGCCGAACATCCCGCCTGCGTCGCGCGTCGTGTCGCTCCATCCCGAGCAAGACACGCGCGACCGTCTCGATTAGCGCGCTTCCGATCACGCACGCGCGCAGGCTCTCGTCGACGGCCACGTTCGCTTCACGCGCGCGTGGCCGTCGCCATTTTCGTCTGCCACAAATTGGGAAACTCCGATCCCCGCGTTCTACCGTTCCTATTGCGTAGTCGTGTTCGGTCTTCGGGACCGACGACGGCGCGAGGAGCCGAAGGAATGAAGCGGCGTATGAGGGGCTCGATTCACAGGCGCATCCTGTCGGTGCTCGGGGCTCAGGCGATCGTGCTCTCCGCGACGCTGAGCTGGGCCGACGGCACTCCGAACCACGTCCGCGACGTCCGGATTCATGCGTCGGACGCGACGACGGGAGCCACGGAGATCGAGGTCGTGGGGACGACCGCACCCGTGTTCAACGTCCGCGTCGAGAGCGGCGGCAAGCGTCTGCTCGTCGACATCGCGAACTCGGATGCGGTCGGCGTCAAAGAGGCGATCACCGGTCAGGTCGGCGTCGTCGGCGGCGTGCTCACGCAGGCGTTCAAGACCGAGAACGGCGCCATGACGCGCCTCGTGATCAGCCTCGCCAAGCAGGCGACCTACCGCGTGCGCGCCGAGGGCACCTCGCTGAAGGTGATGCTCACGCCCGCGCAGGCCACGAGCGCCGCGGCCGGCGGCGACGGCCCGAGCGAGGCGGCAACCAAGGTCGACGCGTCGACGGAGCTCACCGGAGTGAAGCTCGAACGCGGCAAGTCGGGCTCCGATCGCGTGGTCATCACGACGACGGGCGTGCCGGCCTATGCGCTCGGCACGACGCCGGGCGGAAGGGTCCGCCTCGAGCTGAAGAAGACGCAGCTGCCGAAAGAGCTCGCGAAGACGCTCGAAGGGGCACGCGCCGGCGCCAGCGGCATCAAGAGCGTGAGCACGTTCTTCGACGCGGGCGGCGGCTCGACCATCGTCGAGATCGATCGTGACGGGCTCGCGCAGGGCAACGTCGCCGTCGAGGGCAAGTCGATCGTCTGGTCGTTCGAGAAGAGCGACCGCAACGCGAAGGGCCCGGTCCGGAAGTCGGTCACGGTCGCACGCGAGCACGAGAGCGACGGTGGGCCGCGCATCGAGACCTCGATCCACGGCGACGCGCCGACCGGCACCGTCTCGTCGGGGGACGTGAAGATCGAAGTGCAGGGCGGCAGCGAGGCGGCCGGCTTCACCGCGACGCTGAACGGGCAGGCGGCAGGGCGCTTCAACGGCCGCCGCATCGACCTCGACCTCAAGGACGCCGACATCCACAACATCCTCCGTCTCCTCGCAGACGTGGGGCGCGTGAACATCGTCACCGCGGACGACGTCGCGGGCAACGTGACGATCCGCATGCGCAACGTCCCGTGGGACCAGGCGCTCGACGTCGTGCTGCAGGCGAAGGGCCTCGGCATGGTGCGGAACGGGAACCTGATCCGCGTGGCGCCCCTCGCCACCCTCCAGAAGGAGCGAGAGCTCCGGCTCGCGGCGGCCAAGCAGGAGTACGAGCTCACGCCGCTCGAGACCCGGCTCATTCCGGTCAGCTACGCGCAGGCCGACGAGCTCCAAGCGCGCGCGAAGGACCTTCTCTCGCCGCGTGGCTCGATCGCCGTCGACGAGCGCACGAACGTCCTCATCGCGCGCGACATCGCGGGCAACCTGAACAACATCGAGGAGCTCGTTCGCTCGCTCGACACGCAGACTCCGCAGGTGCTCGTCGAAGCACGCGTCGTCGAAGCGACGAGTCGCTACCTCCGCGACATCGGTATCCAGTGGGGCGGCGACGCGACGTTCTCGGAAGCGACCGGCAACCCGACCGGCATCGCGTTCCCGTCGAACGTCTCCCTCTCCGGCGGTAACTACGACCAGAACACCAACTCGCGCGGTCTCTCGCCCTTCCAGGGCAACGTTCCGCAGCCGAACTTCGCGGTGAACCTCCCCGCGGCGACCGGTACGGGACAGGGCGGCGCGCTCGGCCTCTCGCTCGGCTCGGTCGACCACAACTTCAACGTCGGGCTGCGCCTCTCGGCGGCGGAAGCGAGCGGTCTCCTCCGCATCGTCTCGAGCCCGCGCATCCTCACGCTCGACAACCGCGAAGCGCGCATCAGCCAGGGCACGCTCATCCCGTTCTCGCAGATCAGCGCGCAGGGCGTGCAGACCACGTTCCAGGAAGCAAAGCTGCAGCTCCTCGTGCGTCCGCACGTGACTGCCGACGGCTCCGTTGCGATGCACGTGAAGATCAACCGAGACGAGCCCGACTTCAACCAGACCTCGGCGCGCGGCGATCCGACGATCCTGAAGCGCGAAGCCGAGACCGACCTGCTCGTCATGGACGGGCACACCGCGGTCATCGGCGGCATCTACACGCGCAACACGGGCCGGAACCTGGACCAGATCCCGTTCTTCGGCGACATCCCGGTGCTCGGCATCCTGTTCCAGCGTCGTCGTGCGTCGGACACGCGGAACGAGCTCGTCATCTTCCTCACGCCTCGGATCGTGAACCGGGCCGAGGCGCTCGGCCGCTGACCCACGCTCGAGCTCGCGGGCACGCGGAAGCCGAACTACGATCCTGCGACTGAACCGGCGGCCACGGCTGCCGTTCAGAGGGGGAGACGTCTTCGGTCCGAGATGCCTGTCCCCGTAGAGCTCAAGCTTCGCTATCAGTCCGCTCTGCTCGAGCTCGCGCCGTTGCGCGCGAGCTCCGTCGAGACGGCGCTGCAGGCGATCCTGCGCGTCACGGGTCGCACCCTCAATGTCGGTCGCACGAGCTACTGGTCGCTCGACGAGGACGGCACGTCGCTCACCTGCGAGCAGCTGTACGCGCTCTCGAGCGACACGTTCGCGAGCGGCGGAAAGCTCACCGCCGCGGAATATCCGGCCTATTTCGCGGCCCTGAGGTGCCGGCGGATGATCGCGGCGGACGACGCGCTCGTCGATCCGCGGACGACCGAGTTCGCCGTCGGGTACTTCGACGTGAACGGCATCGGCGCGATGCTCGACGTGCCCGTGTGGCGTGAGGGGCGACTCGCCGGCGTGCTCTGTCACGAGCACGTCGGAGGGCCCCGCCCGTGGGCGGTCGACGATCAAGCATTCGCCATCGCCATCGCGAACATGGTGGCGCTCACGCTCGAAGCGGTCGCTCGCCTCCGCGCCGAGGAGCGCTACAGGCTCGCGTCACGCGCGACGGGCGACGTCATCTACGAGTGGGATCTCGCGTCCGACGTGATCTCCTGGGCAGAGCCGCTCTACGACGTGTTCGGTCACCTCGCGTCGACGTCCGGCTCCGGCTCGTGGTGGAAAGAGCACGTCCACCCGTCGGACCGCGACAGGATCGTCACGAACGTCCAGAGCGTGCTCGCGAGCGATGCCACGTCGTGGGCGGGCGAGTACCGCTTCCTCCGCGGCGATGGCGGCGTCGCCGATGTCTTCGATCGCGCGTTCATCACACGCGATGCGGCCGGTCGAGCCCTGCGCATGACGGGCTCGATGACGAACGTGACGCAGCGGAAGACGCTCGAAGCGCGACTGCTCCTCGCCGACCGCATGGCGTCGCTCGGGACGCTCGCCGCGGGCGTCGCCCACGAGATCAACAACCCGCTCTCGTACGTGAAGGGCAACATCGAGCACGTCCTCGACAGCCTCCGCAAGATGAGCGGGGTGGACCCGGACCTCGTCGTCGCGCTCGAAGACGCGTGCCACGGCGCTCAGCGCGTCGCGGACATCGTGCGCGACCTTCGCGTCCTTTCGCGCGTCGACGACGGCAAGACGCTCGTCGACGTCGATGCCGCCGTGGAGAGTGCCATTGCGATGGCTTCCAACGAGATTCGTCATCGCGCGCGTCTCGTCCGCTCGCTCGGCTCGCCGCCGCGCGTGCTCGCGAACGAGGGACGACTCGGACAGGTGCTCCTCAACCTGCTCGTGAACGCGGCGCAGGCCATCCCCGACGACGGCGCCGAGACGAACGAGGTCGCGGTCACGACCGGAACGACCGCGGACGGCCGAATCCGCATCGAGGTGCGCGACACCGGGCGAGGCATGACCCCCGAGGTCGCGGCCCGGATGTTCGATCCGTTCTTCACGACGAAAGCCATCGGCGAGGGCACCGGGCTGGGCCTCTCGATCTGCCACACCATCGTGACCTCGCTCGGGGGCGAGATCGTGGTGGAGACCGCCGCCGGCGCGGGCACGACATTCCGCGTGCTGCTGCCGGCAGCGCCTGCCGAGCCCGCCGTCCTCGGAGCCGCGCCCGTCGAAGTCGCGGCCATGATGACTCCGCGGAAGCGTGTGCTCGTCGTCGACGACGACCCCGGCGTGCGGACGCTCGTTCGCCGCGTGCTCGAGCGCGAGCACGAGGTCGTCGTCTGCGATGGCGGGGCGGCTGCTCTCGATCTTCTCGAGCGCGACGCGGCGTTCCACGCCATCGTGTGCGACGTCATGATGCCGAACGTCTCCGGCATCGACGTCTACGACGTGGTCGTGCGCAAGCATCCCGAGCTCGCGCGCCGCGTGATCCTCCTCACGGGCGGCGCGTTCACTCCGCGTACGCGAGAGTTCCTCGACGCGACCTCGCTGCCCGCGCTCCAGAAGCCGTTTCAGGCTTCGACGTTGCGCCGCGCCGTCGCCGACGTGGTCTGACGCGAAGCGCCGGGACGGAAGCTGCCGGGTCGCGGTACTATCGCCGCCCCGGAATGTCCGTACGATTTCGCCACGATCACGCGCGCTGTGCAGGCGCGCACGGCCACGAGCACCAGAGCGAGCACGCGCACGGCCACGGCGGCGGAGGCGCGCGACCCTTCGCCTTCGCGTCCAGCCCGAGGAACTTCGAGCGCGACCGACCGTTCGCGATCGAGCACATCGCGATCGACCTCGCCCTCGACTTCGCGAAGAAGAGCGTGCGCGGGTCGGCCTCGCTGACCTTGCGAAGGAGCGACCCCGACGCGCGACGCGTCGAGCTGGATGCGGTCGGCTTCGCCATCGAGTCGATCACGATCGACGGACGAGACGCGAAGTACACGTACGACGGCCGCCGGCTCACCGTCGACGTCCCCGCCGAGCTCGACAGCGGCGCGCTCGTCGTCGCGTACGGGGCGACTCCGCGGAAGGGCCTCTACTTCCTCGAGCCGGACGAGCACGTCCCGGCGCGCCCGCGTCAGGCGTGGACGCAGTTCCAAGAGGAGGACGCTCGCCACGTCTTCCCGTGCCACGACAAGCCGCACGTGAAGATGACGACGGAGGCGCGCATCCGCGTTCCGGCCGGCTTCTCCGTGCTCTCGAACGGCGAGCTCGCCGGCCGCGAGACCGGCGAAGGAACCGAGACCTTCCACTGGCGGATGAACGATCCGCACCCGAGCTACCTCGTCACCATCGTTGCGGGCGAGTTCGCCGTCTTCGGCGATCGCGTGAGCGTCCCGGCCGGGCCCGGCAGCGCCGACATGCGCGAGGTCCCGCTCACGTATCTCGTGCCGAAGGGCCGTGAAGAAGACGGGCGGCGCACGTTCGCGCGCACGCCGGACATGGTCGCGTACTTCTCCGAGGTCACGGGCATCCCTTACCCGTGGAACAAGTATGCGCAGGTCGTCGTGAGCGACTTTATCTTCGGCGGGATGGAGAACACGACGGCCACGACGATGTACGAGCACATCCTGCTCGACGCGCGTGCGTCCCTCGACGTCACGAGCGACGACCTCATCGCCCACGAGCTCGCGCATCAGTGGTTCGGCGACTACGTGACGTGCCGCGACTGGTCGGAAGGCTGGCTGAACGAGGGCTTCGCCACGTTCATGGAGCACGTGTGGCGCGAGAAGCTGCTCGGCAAGGACGAGTACGAGTACGGCGTGAAGAACGACCTCGCGTCGTATCTCGCCGAGGCGCAGGGGCGCTATCGGCGACCGATCGTGTGCCTCGACTACGACGCGCCGCTGGATCTCTTCGACCGTCACCTCTACGAGAAGGGCGGGCTCGTCCTGCACGTCCTCCGTACCGAGCTCGGTGACGCGCTGTTCTGGAAGGGCGTGAACGTCTACCTCACGCGGCACGGGCGCGGCCTCGTCGAGACGCGAGACCTCCAGCGCGCGCTGGAAGAGGTGTCCGGACGCAGCCTCGGTCGTCGCTTCGAAGAGCTCGTCATGCGCGCAGGCCATCCGGAGGTCGACGTCGATCTCTCGTGGGCCGACGGCGTGCTTTCGCTCGGGCTGAAGCAGACCCAGAGCGCACAAGACGGCGTACCGAACGCGTTCGAGATCCCGCTCGTCCTCGCGATCGCCGAAGACGACGGCAGCGGCGGCATGCGCGAGAGGCGCGAGCGCGTCCGGCTCACCGCGCGGACGGACAGCGTCGCAATCCCGTGCCCGGAGCGGCCGCGGTTCGTCGTCGTCGACCCCGACATGCGCGTGCTCGGCGACGTGACGATCAAGGCGCCGACCGACATGCTGAGGAGACAGCTCGCGGAAGCGCCGACCGCCCGCGGACGCTGGCTCGCGGCGCAGACGCTGGCGAAGAGCGATGACCCGGTCACGATCGAGGCGCTCGCTCGGCGCCTACGTGACGACGGCGAGTTCTGGGGCGTTCGCGCGGAGTGCGCGGACGCGCTCGGGAAGATCCGCGCGCGCGAGTGCTTCGAGGCGCTCGCCGCGGCGACGTCGATCGCTCATCCGAAGGTTCGCCGTGCCGTGGTCGATGCGCTCGGCGCGTTCCGCACGACCGCGGCGGCGACGGCGCTCCGCCCACGCGCCTTGCGCGACGAGAGCTATCTCGTCGAAGCAGAAGCGGCGCGCGCGCTCGGCCGCACCCGCCAAGTTTCGGCGTTCGAGGTGCTGCTCGACGTGATCGACCGGCCGTCGTGGGCCGAGGTCGTTTCGGCCGCGGCGATCGACGGGCTCGCCGCGCTGCGCGACGATCGCGCGCTTCCGCACCTCTACGCGCGTACGCGCTACGGACACCCCACGCGCGTCCGCCGGGCCGCCGCGCTCGCGATCCCGAAGCTCTCGAGCGATCGCCGCGCACGCGAGCACCTCGAAGAGCTCCTCGACGACGCAGATCCGATCCTCCGCATCGACGTCGTCCGAGCGCTCGCGGATCTCGGCGATGGTCGTTCGCGCGGGGCACTTCGCGCGCGCGCCGAGATCGACCTCGATCCGCGCGTCCGCCGCCGCATCCGTGAGGTCGTGCGCGACCTCGGCGCGGAGCGGAAGCAGAACGATCAACTCAAAGACGACGTCGAGAAGCTGCACGGCGAGCTCGTGGAGACGAAGGCGCGCCTCAGCAAGCTCGAAGCTCGGCTCGGGGGCGAGCCGGCGACGGCCGCACCCGGCGCCCCGCCTTCGCGCCGCGCCGCGCCGGCAGGGGAATCCGCCAGGACGGAATCCAAGGAGAAGGCCTCTCGCTCGTCGAAGGGGAAGCTCTCGCCGGCCGCGAAGCGCGCGGCGACGAACCCGGGACCCCGTAGGAAGTCCTGATCCGATCCGAGACCGACATCCATCACCTGGATCGGGTCCTATCCATCGACCGCGCGACGTGGGCGGAGCGACCCCCAGGATCGCCGAAGGAAACGGCGGGGCAACTGCGCAGCCCGCTGCGCTCCGGGTTGGCGCGGACCGTGCTCGCTGCCCGGCCATGGCACGTCCCGCGACAAGCCCGGCGCGCGTCGCAGCACACGACCGCTCTGCGGTCCTGCGCCCCCGCGCGCTCGCTGTCGGCGCTCCGGTCGCCCCGGCGCCGGGTCGCGTCGCCGCGGCCGCTGCGCCTGTCTCTGCTCCGACCGCTCCTTCCGCGGCCGCGGCCGCAGCCGCGGCAGGTGACAAGGCCGACAAGGCCGACAAGGGCGAGCGGGGCGACAAGACGGTCCGCGAGATCATCCCGCCTTGGCACTTCGATCAGGTTCGCGAGAAGAAGGCGCAAGCGAGCGCGGCGCACGCGAAAGACCTCGTCACCGACGAGCCTCCTCCCTCCGGCGTTCGCATGAGCGAATCGCCCGTGCTCGCCGCCGCGCCGCCCGCCGTGCTGCCGGTTCCGATGACCCCTCCCGGCCAGCTCGTGGGTAGCCCCATCCTGTCGAGCATCGGGTCGAGCGGCGGCCCTGGCGCGCCCGCGAACGACGGCGCGCACGTCCTCGTCGACGATTCGCTCTCGTACAAGGTCTACACGCTCGCGGATCTCGAGCGTCGGAGTGACGCGCCGGTCTCGATGCGTGCTTCGCGCTCCTCGTTCGACGCGACGTCCACCGGCGCGCGCGCGATGCAGAGCTGGGATCGCGCACGCGCCGCGGTGACGGCATTCGCGGTCGCCACGCACGCATGGCTGAAGACGCCGAAGCTCGAACGCCCGGACCCGCGCGTCGCGCTCCGGCAGCCGTTCAACGCGATGGGCGACGAGCTCGAGCTCGTCGTCCGCAGCTTCGACTGGAAGAAGATCGGCGTCTCCGTCGGAATCGCCGTCGGCGCATCGCTCACGCTGCTCTTCGCGGTCCTGACCGTCGCGGAGCTCACCGACGACGCGAAGCCTGCGGCCGGCGGAAGGATGCGTCTCGAGGCGACCGGTCTGCCGCCGACGCCTTCGCTCGTCACGACCGCCGGCGTTTCCGGTGCATCCGGCCTCGCCCAGGCCCCGGCTGCGCTCGCCGCGCCGGTCGTGATCGCGCCGCCGGAGCCGGCCGCCGCTTTCGACTTCGACGCACCGTCCGAGGCGCCGGCCCCGGCCCGCGGCGGCAAGGGCGCGAAGAAGCCCGGCGCGAAGAAGAACGCGAAGCTCTCGTTCCGGAACGCCGACGAGGTCTTCAAGCCGTAGCGCGCCGCGAGCGCGGAGGCTCTGGCGACCGCGTCGCCCGTCGAGTAGAGACGCCGCCCATGGCGGACGAGTCGTTTCCGATCGAGGTCGAGCAGCGCGGCAGCGTCGTCATCTGGACGATCGATCGCGAGGCTCGGATGAACAGCCTCTCTCGCGCGACGCTCGTCGCGCTGGGGAAGCTCGCACGCGAGGCCGTGTCGAATCCGTCGGTGCGCGCGATCGTGATCACCGGACGCGGTGACAAGGCGTTCTGCGCGGGCGCCGATCTCAAAGAGCGCCAGGCCATGACGGAGAACGACATCCGCGTGCAGGTCGAGCTGTATCGGTCGGAGCTCGGCCCCCTCGATCGCTCGCCGAAGCCGGTGATCGCGGCGCTGAACGGCGTCGCGTTCGGTGGTGGTCTCGAGCTCGCGCTGGTGTGCGACCTCCGGGTCGCCGCTGCGCACGTGCAGCTCGGGCTGCCCGAAACCACGCTCGGCATCATCCCCGGCGCAGGCGGCACGCAGCGCATCGGCCGCATCGTCGGAGAGGCGCGCGCGAAGGAGATGATCCTCCTCGGACGCCGTCTGACGGCGGAGCAGGCGCTCGCGTGGGGGCTCGTCAACCGCATCACGCCGGCAGGGACGAACCTGATCGAAGACACGCTCGCGTTCATCGAGCCGATCGCGAACGGCGCGCCCATCGCTCAGGCGGCCGCGCTCGAAGCGATCGATCGCTCGTTCGACGTGCCCCTCGAGGTCGGCCTCGAGCTCGAGAAGGTGAGCTACGACAAGGTCCTCGTGAGCGCGGACCGTCGTGAGGCGCTCGCCGCCTTCGCGGAGAAACGGAAGCCGGCGTTCCAGGGCCGCTGACGTTTCCACGCCCGCGCCTGATACACTCGAAGACGCCGCATGGGCTCGCTCGGCGGAATCCCTTTCGAGGTCGGCGATGTGCTCGCCAAGAAGTACCGCCTCGAGCGGCTCGTCGGCGAAGGCGGCACCGGCCTCGTCGTCTCCGCGCAGCACCTGACCCTCGAGCGGCGCGTCGCCATCAAGTTCCTGCGCACGGCGCTCGCGTCGGACGAGATCCGCCTTCGCTTCGAGCGCGAGGCCCGCGCCATCGCGCAAATCGAGAGCGAGCACGTCGTCCTCGTCTTCGACGTCGGTGCGCTCGACGACGGCTCGCCGTTCATGGTGATGGAGTTCCTCGAAGGTCGCGACCTCGCGCGCATCCTCAAGGAAGACGGGCCGCTGCCGATCGAAGACAGCATCGATTGTATGTTGCAGGTGTGTGAGGCGCTCGCCCAGGCGCACGCCGCTGGCATCGTGCATCGCGATCTCAAGCCAGCGAACCTGTTCCTCACGCGGCGGGAAGACGGCGCGCCCCACGTGAAGGTCGTCGACTTCGGCATCTCGAAGATCCTCGACCCGAAGCTCCTGCAGGGAGACGGCGGCCCGAAGGAGATGACGAGCGCGTTCACCGTGCTCGGCTCACCGCGTTACATGGCGCCCGAGCAGCTGCGGAACTCGAAGGAGGTCGACGCGCGCGCCGACCTCTGGTCCGTCGGGGCGGTCCTCTTCCAGCTCGTCACCGGCCAGCATGCGTTCGAGGCCGATTCGAACGTGCACGTGAGCCTCGCCGTCCTCACGAAGGAGCCCGCGCTCCTCCGTGAGCTCGCACCGCACGCTCCGCGCGAGCTCGAGGCGATCGTGAATCGCTGTCTGACGAAGGACGTTCGAGGACGCTTCCAGAGCGCGCGCGAGCTCGCCGACGCGCTCCGTCCGCTCGCGAGTGAACGCACGCGTGAGTCGCTCGAACGCCTTGCCGCGGCGAAAGAGGAGCCGAACCTCGCGATCGCGCTCAGCTCGTCCAGCGTGATGCCGCCGAGCGGCGCGCCTGGCAGCATCGACCATCAGGCGCCACGGAGCCGAAGGCCGCCGCCGATGCCGGGCGCGCGCGGCATGCAACCGACGCTGCCGGACGCGTACCATCGCTCGCCTCCGCCGCCGGCATCGTCGTCGTCCGCGTTCGTCAGCTCGTACGCGCTGCCCGGCGCCCCGAGCAGCGAGCCCGTGTTGGCGCGGGGCCGCTCGGCACGGAAGTCTCCGCGGACGGCGATGAAGATCGCCCTCGCGCTCGGCGGGCTCCTGGCCGTGCTCATCGCGTTCGGCATGCTGAGCGCTCTCAAGATGGCCGCCGAGGCGGCGGGCCTCATCGCCCCGGCAGCCGAGCAGGCCCGCCCGCCGGCGCGTTCCGATCCCGCGTCGGCAGCGCCGACGGCACGCGCGGAAGGACCTTCGCGCACCGTCGTCGCTCCGGCCGACGCGGGCGGCCACGACAACCGCGGGCGGTGACGCGCCCGTCGAGTTGCACTAGAGAGAGGGCGTGTCTGCCGACGCCAAGTTGAAGGAAGCCCTGGGCCGCATCGAGAAGGGCGGCGCCCCGAAGTACCACCAGAAGAACGCCGAAACCGGCAAGCTCTTCGCGCGCGACCGCATCGCGAAGCTCGTCGATGCCGGATCGTTCGTCGAAGACGCCGCGCTCGCGAACAACCTCGATCCCGAGCTCCCGGCCGACGGCGTCGTCACCGGCACGGCCACGATCGACGGTCGCGCCGTGTGCATCATGGCGAACGACTCGACGGTCAAGGCCGGGTCCTGGGGCCGCCGCACGGTCGAGAAGATCCTCCGCATCCAGGAGACCGCTCGCGATCTCCGCGCGCCCCTCTTCTACTTGGTCGACTCGGCCGGCGCGCGCATCACCGATCAGATCGAGATGTTCCCCGGCCGTCGCGGCGCAGGACGCATCTTCTACAACCAGGTGCAGCTCTCCGGGCAGATCCCGCAGGTGTGCCTGCTGTTCGGACCGTCCGCCGCCGGCGGCGCGTACATTCCGGCGTTCTGCGACGTCGTCATCATGGTCGAGGGCAACGCGAGCATGTACCTCGGCTCGCCGCGCATGGCCGAGATGGTCATCGGCGAGAAGGTGACGCTCGAGGAGATGGGCGGCGCCAAGATGCACTGCTCCGTCTCCGGCTGCGGTGACGTGCTCGCGAAGAGCGAGGAAGAGGCCATCGCGTGGGCGCGCCGCTACATCGGCTACCTGCCCGCGAACGAGGCCGAGCTCCCGCCGCAGACCGAGCCCGTCCCCCCGAAGCACAGCGGCAAGACGATCGAGCAGATCGTCCCGGCGGACGAGAACAAGTTCTTCGACATGATGGCGGTGATCCACGAGATCATCGACGAAGGCTCGTGGTGCGAGATCAAGCAGCTCTTCGCGAAGGAGATGCTGACGGGGTTCGCGCGCATCGAGGGCAAGGTCGTCGGCATCGTGGCGAACCAGCCGAAGCACCTCGGCGGCGTCCTCTTCGTCGACTCGGCGGACAAGGCCGCGCGCTTCATCTGGCTGTGCGATTCCTTCAACGTGCCGCTCCTCTACCTGGCGGACGTGCCGGGCTTCATGATCGGCACGAAGGTCGAGCGGCAGGGCATCATCCGCGCAGGCGCGAAGATGATCGCGGCGGTGAGCGAGGCTTCGGTCCCGAAGATCAGCGTCGTCGTCCGCAAGGCCTACGGCGCAGGGCTCTACGCGATGTGCGGTCCCGCGTTCGAGCCCGACGCGTGCATCGCGCTGCCCACCGCATCGATCGCCGTGATGGGACCGCAGGCAGCGGTGAACGCGGTCTACTACAACAAAATCCAGGAGCTCCCCGCCGGCCCCGAGCGCGACGCGTACGTCGCGAAGCTCCGCGAAGAGTACCGCGCCGACATCGACCTGATGAAGCTCGCCAGCGAGCTCGTCATCGATGCCGTCATCCCCGGTGACCGCCTTCGTGCGGAGCTCGCGACGCGCTTCCGCCGTTACGAGCAGAAGCGCGAGACGCGGCCGAAGAAGAAGCACATCGTCCCGCCGGTCTGAGCGCCGCAGCGGAGGAGCTTGATCGGCGGCCGCGAGTAGCCCACCGTAGAGGGACGAATGCGCACTAGGTCTCTCATGCGCGGCACGGCCGTTCTGTCGGTCGCGCTCGTCGGTGCGCTCGTCTCGGGCGTGCGCGTTGCTCGCTCGTCTCCGCCGGCGCCAGCAGCTGCCCACGCGTCAGGGTCGCCCTCGCGCGTCGTCGGAGGCGGACCGATCGGCGCGAGCTTCGTGCACGCGCTCGGCCCGCGAGCCGTCGAGACGCTCGCGCCGAACAGCAAGACGCTCGGCGCGCTCGTCGCCGTGCCGCGCGGCAAGCGCGCCGAAGAGTACGGTCTCGAGCCCGTCGCGCCGGGGATCGGTCGTCTTCGTGCACCGCAGGCGCGCATCGAAGAGTTCGGCTTCGCGCACCCCGAGCTGCGCATCGAGGTGGCGCCGCCGCTTCATCCCCTGCTCGACCGCGCCGGGCAGTGGGTGCTCGCCGACGTCGCGCGCCGCGAGCGCGGAGCAGACGGCAAGGGCGTCATGGTCGGCGTCGCCGATACGGGCCTCGACGTCACGAGCCCGGAGATGGTCGACGAGCTCGGGCGCTCGCGCGTCGCGTGGATGCTCGATCTCTCGCTCGAGCCGCTCGGTGAGCACGCCGACCTCGAGCAGCGCTTCGGCGTGAAAGACGTCGACGATCAGGTCACCGCGGGAGCCGTCCTCTCGCACGACATGATCGACACGATCCTCCGCGACATCCGGAGCGGCAAGTGCACGGAGACCGGCACGCGGAAGTGCGCGCCGTCCGACGAGATCGGGCACGGCACGCACGTCGCGGGCATCGCGGCATCGCTCGGAGCAGGCGGCAAGTACCCGGGCATCGCGCCGAAGGCCGACATCGTGTTCGTACGCGTGACCCGCGGACGTAGCGACGGCATCGAGAACGACGACCTCGTGCGCGCGGTCGAGTTCATGTTCGACCGCGCGACGGCCGAGAAGCGGCCGATGGTCGTGAACCTCTCGCTCGGTAGCGACTTCGGCCCGCACGACGGCACGTTCCTCTGGGAGCAGGTCATCGCGAGCCACGTCGGACCGCAGTTCCCCGGACGAGCGATCGTCGCGGCCGCGGGCAACTCCGGATCCATCGTCGAGACGCCCATCCACCAGAGCGTTCGCGTCACCGAGGGCGCACGCACGCGCGTCCCGATCAAGACGCGCGGCGCCGACTCCGGCTCGGTCCAGGTATGGATCACGCTCCGTGACGGCGCCGATCTCAAGATCGGCCTCGAGGGCCCGGACGAAGAGTGGATCGCACCGGTCACGCGCGGCTCGCAGAATGGCCGCAACCGTGACGAGTACAACGCGGGCGTCATCTACGGGTCGGGTCTCGACGGGAGCCCCATCCCCGAAGCGTCGCGCGGCGGGGTCGTCGTCTGGTCCGGCAAGTGGCCGACCGGCACGTACAACATCACGCTCGAAGGCTCCGGCATGGCAGAGCTGTACCTGCAGGGTCTCGGCGATGCCGCGCTCGGCAGCGACCGCCAGGCGGTGTTCACGCACGGCGTCCGCGAGGGGACGATCAACCTCCCGGCGACGCATCCGGACATCATCGGCGTCGGCTGCACGGTGAACCGCCCGCGGTGGACGAGCATCGCGGGCGCCGACGTGGGCCTGCGCGTTCCGCTGCTCGACCCGGCGGGCGGCCTGCCGGTCGCACGCACGTCCGATGCGCCGGCATTCCGCGACCTCGTCGACGGCGAAGTGTGTTGGTTCTCGAGCGCAGGCCCGACGGCGCGCGGCGTTCCGAAGCCGGAGATCGCGGCGCCGGGTGCGCTCGTCGTGTCTGCGCTGAGCCGCACCGCGAAGCCGGGCACGTCCGGCAGCGTCTTCACGAACCCGAGCTGCCCCGCGACGAAGTCCGGCCGTGCCGACGTGCGCTGCCTGCAAATCGACGAGACGCACGGCATTGCGGTCGGGACGTCGATGTCCTCGCCCGTCGTCGCCGGTGTCGTCGCGCTGCTCTTGCAGAAGGACCCGACGCTGACGCAGGACAAAGTGCTCGCGCTCTTGCAAGGCGGCGCGCACCGCTTCCGCAACGCGGCGCCGTTCGACGATCAGGCCGGGCCGGGCGAGGTCGACGCGATGGGCGCGCTCGACGCGCTCGACCAGATGCAGAACCCCGTGCTTCATCTGCCCGCCGCCGAACGTAGCTGGCTGACGACGAGCTCGGACTACGTCCCGGCCGACGGCTCGACGCCCATCACCGCGATCGTCGAGCTTCGCACCGCCGACGGCGCACACCGCGCGGACTTCTTCGACAAGACGCGCCTCCGCCCGGCGGTGACCGTCGACGGAGAGCTGGTCGATCCGCAGCCCGAGATGATCCGGCGTGGCCCGGGCGTGTGGTTCTACGTTTGGCGGCCGCCGGCAGGTCTCGGCGGAGGGCGAGCCACCTTCGGGGCGACCTTCGACGGGTCGCCCGTCGTCGCGCCGCGCACGCTCGCGATCGCGTCGGACCGTTGGACGGCGAACTATCCGAGCAGCGCGACGGGCAGCGGGTGTGCGGCAGCTCCTGGCACGTCCGAGGCGCCCGTCGGCGGCCTCGTCGCGGGTGCGCTCGGCATCGGCTTCGCATTCGTCCGCGCCCGCCGCCGCCGCGCGTAGATCGCCGGCGGGCGTCGCCCGTACGATGGCGCTACCCGACCATGTGCTGCTTCTCGCAACCGACCACGGTGAGCTCCACGTCCATCTTCGCGCGGTACGCCGCGCCGTCGCGACAGCTCGTCGCGTACCGGATGCAGTACACGGCGGAGCGGCCGACGGCGATGATCCTCCCCCTGCCGGTGGCGCTCCCGGCCGGTGAGGCCTCCGTCGCATGGCGTGATCTCAAGGCGTACCCGCACTTCTTCGAGGACCTCGATCGCGGTTTCCCGGCCCCGCCGCCCTCGCGCTTCACGCGCTCGAAGAGCGTAGCGGCGGCCGCTGCGCCGCAGGCAATCGCGGTGCACGAGGTCGGCGACTTCATCGCGTCGTTCGTGCCGAACGTCGCCGACTTCGACCGGCTCGACCCGCAGTTCTCGATTCGCAAAGACATCTGGGCGCAGATCCCGGAGTACCGCGATTACGGGTTCGCGGTGTTCCAGCTGAAGAAGCTCTCGGGGTCGCCCCATCCCATCGCGTTCGAGTTCCACTCGCGAATGGCCGACAAGCTGTTCTTTCCGACCGTGCACATCCACGACGGCACCGTGCACGCGGAGGAGCACTTCGATCACGCCCTCTACATGCAAGATGCACGCTTCGATGCGCAGGTCGGCGACTATGCCGGTCCGGACGAGGCGGACAAGCGAACCGGATACGTGCGCTCGAACGGGAAGGTCGCCGCCTTCGCGAACGTCGGCGCGGCCGCCGGCGTGCTCGACGGCGACCTGCTCGTGCACCGCTCGCTCGTGCGCGGTCTTCGGGCGAACAAAGACACGCTCGTCGAGCTCGTCAGCGCGCGGGCGTCTGCGGCTTCGGGGTGCGGGCGCTGCGCGGCTTTCGCGCCGGGCGGGAAAGAGGTGACGCTCGCCGGGCCGTCGAGCGCGGCGCTTCTCGCGTTTGCGTGGATCGTACGGAGGCGAAACCTCCTCCGCGCCGGCCGGTGACGGGGCGGCGTCAGCCCGCTATTCCGCGGCGAGCGTAACGAGGAACCCGTGCGGCTCCCACACCTCGTCGTCCGGATCGAATCGGTAGGCAGGATCGCCGACGTTCGTGCCGACGAGGAGGACGCGGTCGACGCCTTCGAGATCCACGAGCGTCATCTGCGCTTCCGTCGCGCGTTCGCGCGCCGCGATCGGCACGCGCCCGAGCTCGCGACCGCTCGCATCGAGCTTCACCAGCGCCCAACGGAAGAGGGCGTGCTCTTCCCAGGAGAGCTCGACGCGAAGGCGAGCGCCACGCGGCGCGCCGGCCAGGCGAATCGTGATGTAGCTCGCCCCCGTCGGAGCAACGGGCGCGCGAGGTGCCAGTCTGCGCGGCGTCGCCGGCCACGGCAGGTCCCAGTCGAGCGGCACGCGCCCCGCATCGCCGAGGGTGCGCAGCTCCGGCACGTGCAGGCCGTCATCCGCGCTGCCGACGAACGCGCGTGCGACGGCGACGTCGAGGAGCAAGTCGCCGAGCGTGGAGCCCGTCGAGAGCGCGCCCTTGAAGCTCTCGCGGAGGACATCGAACGCGTCCGGCTCGTCGTGCCATCGCGCGGAGCCGACGTCCGTGCGCGTCGTCGAAAGCGCCCAGCTCGCCATGATCACGGCGCCGGGCTTGGCTCCGTACGCCCAGTCGACGCGGCGCCAGAACACCGCGGTGCCATCCGCGAACGCGCGGCTCGCGCGATCCCGAACGACGGGTGCGTCGTCCTCCGCGGAGGGCGCAGGTTCGAAGGCGCGCGCGTCGGAGACGGCGCGGTCCGGCATGCTCTGGAATGCGCTCACGGCGACGGCGCGAAAGGCGAGCGAGCACGGCGCGACGAGCTCCGCGAGGTACTCGGTCTGTCCGCGCGCGACCGCTTCGCTCGTCGCCGGAGCGCTGCGGAGGAGCGCGGCGCGAGCGATGGCGCGTGCGACCGCCGCATCGAGCGTACAGCCTGGATGAAGGCGCGCATCGACGAACGCGGCGCCACGAGCGCGATCGATGCGAGAGCGTACGTCTCGCGCGACGGTGCGCACGTCGCTCGGCTCGTCGAGGTCGCTCGCGAGGTGGACGTGGAACGCGTGGTCGGACGGGTCGAGGTCGGGCGGTGGAATGCCGAGCGCGCCGCTCAGCGTCGTCCACGCCTGCTCGGCGGCGGCGAGCGTCGCGAGCATCGTCGCGCCTTCCGTGAGCGCGCGCGCATGAACGCAGAGGGGCAGGCGCATCGAGCAGGCTCTCGGCCCCGCGGGAGGTGGCGCCGGTGCCGGAGAGCGACCGTCGATCCAAGGCCCCGGCGGACCCGTATCGGGAGGAGGCGCGGGAGGAGCCTCCTCGTCCGGCGCGGCTGCGGCTGCGGCATCGGGAGCGCCTCCGCGGGCACGCGGAGGTGCTGCCGCGGAGAGCGCCAGCGCGATCGCGGCGACAGCAGCATGCCTACGTCGGCGCCATCGCCGGAGCAGGCCCGCGTGCCGCGCCGGTGCGTGCTCCGTTCGCGCCTTCGTCACGCACGTCATCGTAAGCCGATTTGACACGTTCTTTTCGAGGCCTCTATAACCGGAGGCTGACCTCCAGCAGCACGTCGAGGTCCACGAGGAAGAATGGCTGGACCGGCGTTCGATCCCAACGGTGCGGTGCGTTTCGATCTGCGTCGAGGCGCAGCGTCGGACGCGCGGGGCGAACGCCTCGTCCTCGTTCCTGCAAGCGCGCTCTCTGCGCTCGGCGAGGACGCGCTTGCTCGCATCGGTGACGCGCTCGGACGTGCGTGCGGCGCGCGCCTCGCGGAGCGCCTCGGCGGCGACGCGGGCGTGCGGGCGACGCAGCTCGAGGTCGTGGTCGCGCATCTCGCCGGTGAGCTCGGTGTCGCCGGCATCGGCGCCGTCCACGTCGAGCGATGGGGACGAGCGATGGTCGCGGTCGTCGAGAATGCGGGCGTCGAGAACGACGCGTTCGCGGGGGCAGTCCTCGCGGGCGCGCTGTCGGCGGCCGCCGGTCGTGACGTCGCGGCCGCGTCGCTCGGCCGGGAAGGCAACGTGACGCGGTACTTCCTCGGATCGGCCACCACGGCAGAGCGCGTGCGCGGTCTCGTGGCCGGCGGACATTCGCACAGCGCGGTGCTCGCCGCGGTCCAGGGAGGCGCTTCGTGAGCTCGAAAGAACGCATCGGCAAGCTCGAGCAGCTCCTCGCACGCGTGAAGGAGCGCGCCGCTTCCCGCACGCCATCGCGCAGCGCGGCGGGCGCGGTCGGGACGCGGCCGGCGATTCCGCATGACGACGTTGCGGCCGAACCGCCGGCATTTGCGATGGCGAGCGCCGCGCCGCTGCCTGCGCCCGAGGAGCTTCCGGTCGCGGCGCAGACGGCACCTCCCCCCGCGCCCGAGTACGACGCGTCGGCCGACGCGGCCGACGCGGCCTACGCGGACGGCGCGGACATGGACGCCGACGTGGAGGTCTCGTCGGAAGTGGTCGAGGTCGACATCGACATCGACGAGCCCGGCGCGCCCGAGCCGCTCGCGGCGGAGAGCGGCGCGCAGCCCGTCGCGCATCCGACGATGCCGCCGGAGGATCTCGACGAGGACCTCGACCAGCCGGCGAACACGCAGCCATCCCAGCGCCCCGACGCGATCGGCGAAGAGATTGCCGCGGCGGCGCCTCCGCTGGCGAACGAGATCGAGGAGCCTGCGCCTTCGTCCTCGCGCCGGCCGATCGCCGCGGACGAGGCAGACGCTTACGCCGAAGAAAGCGCGCCGCGGCACACGCCGCCGCCGGAGTCCGGCAAGCAGGTCGCCGCGCCTTCGGTCAGCCCCGCGGCGTCGCGGAAGTCGAGCGTGCCGCCGCCGCCTTCGCTCGAAGGGCACACGCTCATCGGCGGATGGCGCGAGCCGGGCCTGCCCAGCGTCAATGCCGGCGCGGCGACCGGCGTGCGGGTTCCCGCGCCGTCGTCGGGCCTCGAGCACGCGCCTACCGAGCTCGTCTCGGCAGCGCCGGCTCCGCAGCCGTCCGGCACACGGCTCTCGCCCGACGTCACGCGACCGGAGATGCCGGAGGCGGCGAACGTGGCTTCGTTCGCGGGCGCTCCGCCGGTGCCGCGTCCGTCCACGCTCGGCGAGCTGCTCGACCTGTCGCTCGGGCTCTGATCGTCAGAGCCAACGCACGTCGGCGGACCGCAGCCAGGTCCGCTGACGCCGCGCGAAGATGCGGGTCGCTTGCACGATGCTGTCGCGCAGGCCCTCCCGCGGGAGCGCCCCTTCGAGGAACGCGCGCACTTCCTTGTAGCCGACCGAGCCCATCGGCCGCGTGTCGCGATGCCCGGCGGCGAGGAGCGCTTCGACCTCCTCGATCCATCCTGCGCCGAGCCAGTGATCGACCCGTCGCGCGATGCGCTCGGTGAGGACCTCGGGAGTGGTCGCGACGCCGACGATCGTGTGCTCGATGCGCTGCTGCCGGAAGCCGTGCTCGGCGTGCCACTCCGACATCGCGCGCCCCGACAGCTCGTGAATCTCGAGCGCGCGGCTCACGCGGAGGAAATCGTTCGGGTGCAACCTCGCGGCGGACGCGGGGTCGACGCGCGCGAGCTCTTCGTGCAGCGCGGCGCGCCCTCGCTCGTCGACCAGGGCGCGATGGCGCGCGCGGATCGTCTCGTCCGCCGACGGAGCTTCGACGAGCCCGAGCACGAGCGCGCGGACCCAGAAGAAGGTGCCGCCGCAGAGGACGGGGATCTTCCCGCGCGCGCGGACGTCCGTGATCGCGTTCTCTGCGAGGCCGGCGAACGTGACGGCGTCGGCGCTCTCCGAGGGCTCGAGCACGTCGACGACGTGATGAGGTGCCCGCGCGCGCTCCTCGACCGAGGGCTTGCCGGAGCCGATGTCGAAGCCGCGGTACACCTGCACGCTGTCGGCCGAGACGACCTCGCCATCCACGGCGGCGCATACGTCGATCGCGAGGTCCGTCTTGCCCGATGCCGTCGGACCGACGATGCAGAGGAGACGCTGCGGACGCTCGCGCACGAGGGCGACGGCCTCGGCGACGCGGCGCGCGTGATCGTCAGCGGCCAACGCGTCGCTCCAGCTCAGTGAACGGCATGCGCATGACGAGTGGACGACCGTGCGGGCAGTGCCCCGAGAATTCGACCTCGTCGAGCGCCGCGAGCAGCGCCTCCACCTCTTGTCGCGTGATCGCGTCTCCCGCGCGCACCGAGCCGTGGCACGCCATCGTCGCGAGCACGAGGTCGACGGCGCCGCTGAACGGTCTTCCCGCGGTCTTCGACACCTCGGACACGAGGTCACGGACGATGCGCGCGGGCTCCTTCCGCACGAGCAGCGATGGCACCCCGTGCACGGCGACGGCCGCATCGCCCACCGCGCGGACTTCGACGCCGAGACGCGCGACGTCGTCGGCGTTCTCCTCGAGCAGCGCGACCTCCATCGCGGCGAGCTCGACGACCTCCGGTACGAGGAGCCGCTGCATGGCGACGCCGCGCTCGCGGTGCGCCTTCTTGAGGCGGTGGAACGTGACGCGCTCGGCGGCGGCGTGCTGATCGAGCACGTAGAGACCGTCTGGCCCTTCGCAGACGAGGAACGTGCCGCGCACCTGGCCGACGTACGTGAGCGATGCGTACTGCTGCGTCGCGAACAGGTTGCCATCGGGGACGAGCGCCGGCGGCGAGGCCGTCACGGCGGCGTCGCGAAACGGCGCTTCGGGAGGGAGCGTCGATGCGTGGCTCGCCGCGTGTGCGGCGATGGCGTGCGTCATCGCAATCGCTTCGCGGGCGGCGCCATCGAGCGCCTTCAGCGTCGGCGCCTGGCTGCGCCACTGCGCGGCAGGGTAGGGCGAGCCGGACGGCAATCCGAACGCGTGCGCGAGGATCGCGTGGAGCTCTCGGGTGATCGCGTCGAAGACGCTGCGCGCGTCGGCGAAGCGGACCTCGGCCTTCTGCGGGTGCACGTTCACGTCGACGAGCTCCGGCGGGACGTCCACCCATACGACGCCGAGCGGGTAGCGGCCGCCCTCGAGGACCGACCCGTACGCCTGCGCGACGGCACGCGCGAGCATGCGGTCGCGCACGGGCCTGCCGTTCACGAGGACGGAGAGCCCGGTCGCGCCGGCTCGCGCGCGCTCCGGCGGCGCGAGCATGGCTTCGACGCGCACGGGGCCGCGCTCGCCGCGGCACTCGGCGAGCTTCTCGCCGGCCATGACGGAGCGCGCGCGATCGGCGCGGGAGGCGACGCGAAGATGCTCGCGCACGGGGCGGCCGTCGCGCGTGAGGACGAACGTGACGTCGGGGCGAGCGAGCGCCATTCCGAGCACGACGTCACCGACGTGGGCGCTCTCCGTCGCGGTCGCCTTCAGGAATTTGCGCCGCGCGGGAACGTTGAAGAACAGCTCGCGCACCTCGATGGTCGTGCCCTCGGCGCCGCCGATCGGGCGCACGACCGGCTTTCCTCCACCGTGCACGACCACCTCGGTGCCTTCCGCGGCTCCGCGTGCGCGCGTTCGCAGCGTGAGCTGGGAGACGGAGGCGATGCTCGGCAACGCTTCGCCGCGGAAGCCGAACGTGCCGAGGTCGGAGAGATCTGCGAAGCGCTCGATCTTGCTCGTCGCATGGCGCTCGAGGCAGAGCACGGCGTCCTCTTCGCTCATGCCTTCGCCGTCGTCGCACACGCGGATCAGCGCGGTGCCGCCTTGGTCGACGTCGATGACGACGCGCGAAGCTCCCGCGTCGAGCGCGTTCTCGACGAGCTCCTTCACGACGCTGGAGGGCCGCTCGACGACCTCGCCCGCGGCGATCTGGTTCGCGAGATCGTCGCTCAGCTTCTTGATGCGGCCCATCGCGAACGCCTCGCGGGAAGATCAGCCGTCGGCGGCCGGCGTGCCCGCCGCGTCGAAGAACGCACGGGAACGCGGCCGCGTGAGGGCGACCACGATCAGCGCGCTCGCGATCGTCCGCACCACGAGCCAGCTCGGGTCGACCACGCGGCGCATGGCATGCGTGAGCGGCACGATTTGGTCGTAGCGCTCCTTCGGCAGCGTCTCTTTGTCGTGACTGAGGCGTCGCTCGACGTCCCAGTCGAGCTCCGCGTCGCGCACGTCACGCGTGACGAAGTGCGAGAGCACGACGAGGAGCGCCTGCGCGACGACGACCTGCACGAGGGCGCTACGCGTGTTCGCCTTTCCGGCGAGACCGCGCGACGCGAGCGCGAGGAGCGCGAACCCGAGGACCCACATCGCGGCCGCCATCGGCACGGCCCGCGCCCGAGCGGCGTCGGCCACCTCGGTGAAGCGGCGGTACAGGGCATCCGCGCGCGCACGAGCCTCTTCGTCCTTGATCGAGGCGTTCAGGACGTGCGCGTTGTCGGCGGCGCCACGGTAGAACGCGAGGCGCGCGCAGCCCTCCGTCCAACACCCCGCGCCGAAAACCAGCGCCAGCACGAGCGCAACGACGAGGTAGCGCGGTCGCTTCGGCCGCGGCGTGACGCTGCCCGAAGCGTCCCGGTCGGGCGACGACGACGACGACGGCGGCGGCGACGACGGCATGCGCCTCGGATAGCACGGGCCCTCCGCGGAGGCACCACGGGGCGGGCGAGCGACTCGTCCCGGCGCGGTTGCCGGTGCCCTCGCGCGCCGGGTTTCGTGTTATTCCGGTCGTGATTCTGCGCACCCTACGTGGAGGCTCGTCCATGCGTGGTTCTGTCCGCGTCGCGCTCGTCTTTTTTACCGTCGCGCTCGCCTCGTCCGTGCCCGGCATAGCGTTCGCGCAGAAGCCCGCACCAAAGCCGCCGGCGGCGTCCGTCGCGCCGATCGTGCAGAGGATCCAAAGCGGCGACGAAGAGCAGATCCGTGCCGCGCTCGACGACGCGAGGCTCGCCGGCCCTGGCGCAGCGGCGGCGGCGCCTGCGATCGCAGACGCGCTGAAGAAGGGCCTTTCGGGCCCGCTGACGCAGGCCGCAATCGAAACCCTCGGCGACCTCGAAGCGGAGACCGGCAGCAGCGCGCTCGCGCAATATGCGGCGCATCGCAACCCGAAGGTGCGCCGGGCGGCGGTGAAGGCCTTGACGAGGACGAAGGGGGCCGCGGCGGCGCCGGCGCTGAAGCGCGCGCTCGCCGACGGCGACGCGATGGTCCGCGGAACGGCCGCGAGCGGCCTCGGCGCGCTGAAGGCGAAAGACGCGGTGCCGGAGCTGTTCGTCGCGCTCGATCACCGCGTGAACGAGGCCGCCGCTTCGATCGGCCAGCTGTGCTCGCCGGAGCAGTGCGAACAGCTCGCCGGCAAGGTCGGCAGGTTGCCGTTCGACGTCGTGACGTCGGGGCTCGACCAAGTGCTCTTCCGGCCCACCGCCGAAGTGAGCGACGACGCGAAGGTGAAGGTCATCGGGCGGATCCGCGAGCTCGGTACGATCGAGGGCAACAAATTCCTCCGCGACGTGCAGAAGCGCGCGACGGCGCCGGCATTCTCGGCGCGCGTGCGGCAGGCCATCGAGCAAGCGGTGCTCGCGACGTCGGGAGGTGCCCAGTGAAGGCCGTGACGAAGGTTGCCGCTGCGTGGCTCGCTCTCGGCGCCCTTTCCGTCACCGGCTGCGGTGGTGACGCCGGACGTCCGCCGCTCTTCTCGACCGATTGGCTCGACGACCAAGGGAGATCCATCGGCGAGGTGCAGGCGCGCCTCCGTGGCGCGAAGCCGTCGCCGGGCGTCGACGTGGCGGTCGCCGTGGCGGGCCCGAAGGCCGACAAGCTGATCGGGCGGCCGCTGCCGAACGGTCCGGTGTGGACGTATGCGCATGCGCTCGACGCACGCCCGGTGGTCGCAGGGGGCGTCGTCGTCGGCTCGGGTCAGAACGAGATTTTCGCGCTCGACGCGGCAACGGGGCGAAAGCTGTGGGTGCGTCCTTCCGAGGGCGGCGCGCTGCTCGGCGCGGGCGACGATGGCCAGCTCACCGCGCTCACGCTCTCGAAGGGGACGGGGTCCGTTCTCCTGGTGGTCGGACGCGACGGCAGCGTGAAGAAGGAGATCACGACGGAGAAGCAGATCGGCGATCCGGCGATCGTCTCGGGCGTGGTGTTCGTGCCTTGGGCGAATCAGTACGTGAGCGCGATCGACACGGCGACCGGCGATTCCATCGGACGCGTCACGCTGCGTGACAAGGTCTCGCGCGCTCTGACGATCGGCGGCGGCCTCTACTTCGGCGAGCTCGCGTACGTACGCTTCGACGAGAAGATCGCGCAGGCTTCGCGCGGCGGCGCGAGTCGCATCGCGATCCCGTCACGCGAGCTGCCGGGCACGCCCCGCCTGCTCGTGCCCGGCACGGAACGCCTGAAGCCCGTCGCCGACGCGCGTGACCGCGACCGTCTCTTCGCGCGTCCGAGCGCGCCCGAGGGCCCCATCGGCATCGACTCGGGCCGCTTCTATGCGAGCTACTTCCGGCTGGTCATCGGGTTCGACGCCTCGCGTGGTCAGCTCGCGTGGGTGCATGCGCACGGCAGTGACTTCATCGGCGGCGAAGCCATCGGCGGCGGCCTCCTCCTCTGCGATGAAGAAGGAAAGATCGTCGTCCTCGACGCGAAGACCGGCCAGGTCTCGCTCGAGAGCACGTTCGGCGAGCCGATCCGGAGCTGCGTCGCGCAGGCGGACGCGTTCCGTGCGCCGCCTGCGGCGGGGGGCGGCCCCGCGCTCGGCCAGCAGATCACCGAAGCCGTGTCCAATCGCGAAGCAACGCTCGCGACGGCGCAGCGTCTCCTCCTGCGCGAGCTCGCCACGCTCGAAGACGAGACGGCGACGAAGACCCTGATCGACATCGCCTCGGACCCGCGGGCCGCGCCGGTGCTCGTGCAAGATGCGCGGGCGGCGCTCGCCACGCGGAGGAACGGCGCGAGCTACATGCTGGCGGCGCTCGGTCGCCACTACGACTACCTGCGCGACGTGCTCGCCAGCCCGCCGGTCGGCCCGATGGCCGACGCCCTCGCCGCGATGAAAGAATCGAAGGCAGCGCCGCTCCTCGCCGCGCATCTCCTCGATCCGGCCATCAGCGACGACGACGTCCGGCGCGCCGCCGCCGCGCTCGCCTCGCTCGCAACGAAGGACGAGCTCCCGACCCTTCGCCAGTTCTTCGCGATGTACCGCGGCTCGGCGGACAGCGAAGAAGTCGCGCTCGCCGTCGCGAGCGTCGGCGAGGCACTCCTCCGCCTCGACGCAAAAGACGGCCGCACCGTCGTCGAAGCGGCGGCAAAGGATCCGATGACGGTCGCGGTCGCGCGGGCGCGTCTCGAAGCCCTGCTCACCGCGACGCCGGCGGGCTCGGCAGCCGGTGCCGCGGCCGGCTCAGCACCCGCCACGGGCCCCGCCGCCGCTGCGCCGTCCGCACCGTCCGGAGCGGCCGCCGCGACGAAGCCGTCGCCCCCGCCGGCGAAGAAATAACCGCGCGCGGAACCGCCGTACTCGTCCGCGCACCTGCGCGGCACTCGTGGCTCTCACTCGTAGAGGTGCCGCAGCTGCGGCGCGAGGCTCACGAGCTCTCGCAGGAACGCGGCTGCGTCGTCGACGACGTCCGCCGGCTCCCGACTTCGTCCTGCCCTGCCGCCGCCGCGACCTCTGCAGCCCGCCGTGGCGGAGGCCCACTGCGCGTCGAGGTCGACGAAGATGCGCCACCTGCGAATGTCGTGTCGGAGCGCATCTTCTCCGTCCCGAGGCGCCATCGCGCGCGTCGGGTACGCCAGCGTCGAGCGGTCACCGAAGTGGCCTGCGATCTTCCGGAGTGATCTGCGCACCATCGCAAGAAACGCCTGGCTCTTCTGCGGGTCCGTACCGTGGATGGCCCGGTACGCAGCGCGCATCTTGTCCAGCCGAAGGAACGCGTGGACCGCCGCGCCGATCGCATCGAAGCCGCGGCTGGTCATCGTGACGGCCTTCGCGCGCCGATCCTCGGAGAACCAATCGCGGCGTACGAGCCCGCACGCCTCCATGCGTTCGAGAATCTTGCTGATCGTCGCCGGCGCGAGGCCGAGCTCGTCCCCGATCTGCCGCTGACTGAGCACGTACGCGCTCGAATGCTTGAGCACATACAGCACGTCGAAGCGTGCCGGCGTGAGCCCGAACAGAGCCGCGAGCGGCTTCGCAAACTCGACGGCGCGAAGATGAGCCCTTTTCAACCTGAACATCACTTCGTGCATGCGTGTCCCTCTCCCCGGACGCCTCCAATTCCCATGCCGCCGGCCTCCGCCGCCGCGGCCCGCGTCTGCCCCCGCAAGCACCGGACGCCCTTCCCGCGTGATTTGCGGTTCTTTCGCTAGCGAACGGTTCGCGAAGCTGCCGTGCGGGGGCCACCGGCCGGTTGCGGAGGGGGTGGCCCGTGCCGGCACGGGGCCGGCACGGGGCCAGTTCGGCGCGCCGTCGTACGCGCTGGCGCGTCGCCGCTCGCGCGTCGTCGTTCGCGGGTGTCCGTCCGTGCTGCCGGAGCGCGCGGCCCGCAGCGTGCGGCCGCCGCGCGAAGCGGGGCTCAGCTCAGCGCGGTTTCGCCCGACGGCGCGACGCCGTCGTAGATGCCGAGGACGTCTTCGCGCGCATACATGCAGCATTCGCTGCCCATGGGGAACTCGCTGCACGCATGCGGGCGGATCTCGTAGATGCCGCAGCGGTTGTCGCGCTTGAGATGGCGGCAGCGCTTGTTGTCGAGGAGCGTCAGGATCAGGCGCCCGTCCTTGTGACGTTTCGCGTACGGCGGCTTCGCGAGATCTGGGCGTCCGCCCTGCTTGAAGCGCTCGATATCCGGCGCGAGGAGGACCACCTCGTTGTCTCGGCAGCACGCCGCGCACTTGGTGCAGTCGATATCCATCCGACGGGTGGAGCCCGGGTGGATGGAGTCGCGCTCCGCGCGCCGTTTCGCGATCCAAAGGCAGTCGCGTGGGACGAGCGTGGTCGCGAGGCCCTTCAGCGTCCCGCGATCGTGGGTGTGCCAGCGCCACTTGCCCATGTCGTAGACGGCCCACGCTCCGAAATCGTCGTCGTTGCCCTCCGCGGGCTTCTGGAAGACGAGAATGGCGCGCTTGTCGTTCTCCCAGATCACGGCATGACCGCCGGCGCGGACATGCTCCGCCGCCTGCTTCATGTACTGCCGCTTGAAGCTGCGGACGATGGGACGGAAGACGGGCGCTGCTTCGGACATCGAGGGAGCTTCTATCAAAGGAGAAGCAATCGAGGGAAGGGGCGCGGCCTCGCACGAAGCGCAAGCGCCGCAGGTGCGCCGCGTGCGTGTCCCCCTGCGCTGCCGCGCTCCGGCTGCGCTGCCGTGCTGCCGCGTTGACGCACGCGCGCCCTCCGCCTGACGATGCGCAGCGATGCGAGCCATCGTGATCACGAAGCCTGGTGGGCCCGAGGTGCTCGAAATGCGTGACGTCGAGACGCCGGAGCCCGGGCCCGGGCAGGTGCGCGTTCGCATTCGCGCCTGCGCGGTGAACCGCGCCGATCTCTTGCAGCGCATGGGCGCCTACCCCGCGCCGGCGGACGCGCCGCAGGACATCCCCGGCCTCGAGATGGCAGGCGAGGTCGATGCGCTCGGCGACGCAGTCATGTCGCTCGCGGTGGGCGATCGCGTTTACGGCGTCGTGGGCGGCGGCGCGTACGCCGAGGCCGTCGTCGTGCACGCGCGCACGCTGGCGCGCATGCCCGAAGGCATGTCGTTCGAGGACGCCGCGGCGCTGCCGGAGGCGTTCGTCACGGCATACGACGCGATGGTGCTCCAGGGCCGCCTTGCGGCCGGCGAGACCGTGCTCGTGCACGCCGCCGGAAGCGGCGTCGGCACGGCGGCCGTGCAGATCGCGCGAGCCATCGGTGCCCGCAGCATCGGTACGGCGCGCACGGCCTCGAAGCTGGAACGTGCGCACGGGCTCGGCATGCACGACGGTGTGGTGATCGCGAAAGGCGCGGCGCCCTCGTTCGCAGCAACCGTGCGCGAGAAGACTGCGGGAACGGGAGTCGACGTCGTGCTCGAGCTCGTCGGCGGCACGTACGTTCCGGAGAGCCTCGCGTCGCTCGGCGAGCGAGGGCGCCTCGTCCTCGTCGGTCTCCTCGCCGGCGTTCGCGCCGACGTCAACCTCGGGCTCGTCCTCCGCCGTCGTCTAACGATGGTCGGCACCGTGCTGCGCGCGCGGCCTCTCGAGGAGAAAATTCTCGCCGCCACATGTCTCGAGCGAAACCTCACGCCGCTGTTCGCGGCGGGCACGCTCAAGCCGGTCGTCGATCGGGTGCTGCCGCTCGAAGAGGCCGCACACGCGCACGCGCACCTCGCCGCGGACGAAGGCTTCGGCAAAGTCGTCCTGCGCGTGAGGTGAACACGCGCTTCGCGAAGCCGCTTTCCGACTCCGCCGATGCGCGCGTCGCGTGACCCGCGCCTCGCGCCACCCGCCGCGAAGCCGACTCAATGGTTCCGCGCGTGCTCCAAGCAGAGCTGCCGCGGCGTTCCGCACTTCTCGCACGAGCACACGCGGATGTCTGCGCCGTCTTCCTGCTTCGCGCCGCAGATGGCGCACACGCGCGTTTCCTCCTCCACCGCCTTCGGTCGGTGCTCGGCGCGGCGCGCGGCTTGGCGGACCATCATGCGACGACCACGCGCGAGCAGCACGAGGTGGCCGGCGAAGAACAGGAAGTAGTTGGCGAGCGCCGCGATGATTGCGGCGCGCGTGCCCGGGCCGCCTTCGACGAACTTGAGCACCAGGTAGCCGGCGTCGACGAGCGCCAGCCACTTCACCCGGATGGGGATGATGAAGAAGAGCTGGATGACGTAGTCGGGGAACAGCGTCGCGAACGCGAGGAACAGCGACAGGTTCAGGTACAGGTTCGTCTGCGTGTACCCGGTGATGAACGCCGCGGCGATCGTGCTGAGCGCGCCGACGAAATAGAAGACGTTGAACTTGAGCGCGCCCCATTCGCTCTCGAGGCTCGTCCCCATCAGCCACGTGAAATAGAGGCTGAAGAAGACCCACAACATGCTCGTCGCCGGTGGGATGAACAGGAACGACACGAGCCGCCAGGGCTGCATCGGAACGAGCTGCGGGATGAGCGGTAGCTGCCCGAAGAACTCCGGCCGCGCGAGGCTGAGCACGTAGGAGATCGCCATGCCGCCGACGATGAACGTCGCGAGCCGCTCGATGGCGATCTTGCCGAGGAATGTTCGCTCGAGTCGTGCGAGGAGCCGGTCCACGCCGGTCACCTTAGTCCGATCAGTTGTTCGGCGCTCCGCACTTCACCCACGTCTCGATGGTCGTGATGTCCGCCTCGGCGAGCTGGCCGCCCTTCGGCATGTGCGATCCACACGCCTGCGCGCCCGCCCTGAGGTTGCAGACCATGCTCGATGCCGCAGGATCCGTGGAGCACGGGTTCACGTACGGCTTGCCTGCGGCCTGGAAGCCCTCGAGCGCCGCGTACGTGTCGTCCGGCAGCCCCGGATCGATCGGCGGCTGCGCGATCGGCGTCTTGCCTCCGTGACACTCCGAGCTCCCGCAGGCAGGCGTCGCCGCGCCGTAGATGCGGAGGACATCGTTCTTGAAGGAGACCGCGCACGGCCCGCCATCGACGACCGTCCCTCCGGCCTTTGCGCACTTCGGGACGTTGCCGCCACTGCTGCTTCCGCCACCGCCCTCGGCCGTCGCGTTCTCGAGCGTCGGCCGCGGCGGCTTCTGGTTCTCGAGCGCGTTCGGCGCGCCGTAAGCCGGGTCGCCGAGCCCTTGCTGGTAGTCGGTCGTACACGCGGCGAACGCGAGGACGCCGCTCGCGAGGCAGGCACCGAAGAAGAGCGAAGCGACGTGGCGCATGCGTCCGATTCTGGCGCTCTTTCGCCGAGACGGCCAGCGCGGAGAGCGCCGCGGAAGCACACATGCGGCGCCTTCGGTGCGCCGTCGAGCTTTCTTGGATCGCACACGATCCAGCTGTTTTTTCGGGTGGAGCTGCGTGATCAGCTCGCTATACTTTCCGTCGTTCGGAGGTTTCCTCGATGCGTCGTTCGGTGCTCGTCGTCGTTGCGTTTGGTCTGCTGGCGTTTGCCTCGGGATGCGTGAAGGTCGCGCCCTACGAGCGCGGAATGCTCGCGCACCCGACGATGACGGCCGAAGAGATCTCGATCGGTCTCGACGGCCACGTCCGTGCGGTCTCCGAGGGCGCCGCGGGCGGCCTCGGTGGTGGCGGCGGCGGCTGCGGCTGCAACTGACCGCGCGCCACGCGTCACCCTCTGCGGGTCGTCACGCGCGTGCTCGCATCGCCTGCGCGCGTCGTCACGCGTGCGCGAAGCCTCTCGCGTGCTCGCGTGCTCGCGTGCTCGCGTCTGATCGCGATCGAGCACGTCCGTAGTGCGGGTCGCGATCGAGCGCATGCATGTACCCGCGCGCCCGCGGATCGATCCGGATTAACTCGCCTCTCCGCGGCGACTAATTCTGTGGAGGTCCGGGCGAGTTCCGGTACGGTTGTCGCGTGACCACGCGCCCCACCCCGCGCGCACGTCTTCTCGCCTGCGTCGTCCTCGCGCTGCTGCTGCTCTTCGCCCCCGCGCTCGCGCGCGCTGCTGGCGAGGACGCTGCCGTCCGCGACGTCGTGCAGCAGGTGATGACGGACGAATACCCGAGCAACCTCGGGCCCGCGAAGAAGAAGCTCCAAGAACAGCTCGCGATCTGCATCAAGAAGGGCTGCAGCCCGGCGGTGAAAGCCGAGGTGTACGTCGCGCTCGGCATGGTCGCTTCGCAGCTCGGACAAGCCGACGAAGCGAAGCAAAACTTCAAGAGCGCCGCCGGCGCGAACCCCGACGCGAAGCTGCCTTCTTCCGGCGTCACGCCGACGATCCGCGCCCAGTTCGAGGAAGCGACGGGCGCGCGCGGAGGCGGCGGAGGCGGCGGCGCAGCAGCCGGCGGTGATGCCGGCGGCGACGACGACGCGGGGCAGGGCGGCGGCGTCGCCGCGGCGATCAAGTTGATCCAAGAGGCGCTCAAGGCCGACCAGGAAGGCCGTCTCGACGAGTGCATCGAGAAGGACAAGGCGGCGCTGAAGATCGAGGAGATGCCGCGCACGCGTCTTCACCTCGCCTCGTGCGAGAGCCGCAACGGCAAGCTCGTCGACGCCCTGAAAGACGCGCAGCGCGCCCTCGAGATCGGCATCCAGAAGCGCGACGCGGGCGTCATGAAAGTCGCGCGCACGCGCGTGAAGGAGCTCCTCGACCGCATCCCGCACGTCACGTTCGTTCCGCCCCCCGGCGTGCAGGACCTCAGCGTGAAGTTCGACGATCGCCCCGTGCCGAACGAGGCGCTGACGAAGAAGTTCTCCGTCGATCCCGGCAAACACAGCGTCTATGCCGAGGGCACGATCAACGGATTCCCCGCGACCTACACCGAAGAGTACGAGGTCAAAGAGAAGGAATTCGTCACGATCCGCATCACGCTGAAGCCCCCGGCGAACGACTACATCACGCCCGGGCAGATCAAGTGCATGCTCGCGGCGAAGAGCCAGGAGGACGTCCAGAAGTGCCTCCCGCAGAACCGCAAGAACATCGTCATCCGTCTCGCGGGTGACCTTTCCGGCTACTCGGACACGAACGCCGTTGCCGTCTACACGCCGGGCCTCAATGCGTCCGTCGTGTCGCCGACGGCGGGCTGGAACGTCGGCGGTAACTTCATCCTCGACGCGGTGAGCGCGGCGTCTCCCGACATCGTGTCGACCGCCTCGCCGCCCTTCGAAGAGTACCGCTACGGCGGCGGCCTCACGGCCGGGTACAAGCCCGGCCTCTACGGCGCGCAGGTCAGCGGCGCGGTCTCCTCGTCCGTCGACTACGTCTCGTACACGGGCGGCGTCCGCCTGATGGCGGACCTCAACGAGAAGCTCATCACGCCGACCATCGGCTACTCGTACAGCCTCGACCGCATCGGCCGCGGCCCGAACAACTTCCTGAACGACTTCAACCCCCTCAAGGGAAAGCTCGAGACCCACGAGTTCGAGGCCGGCATCACGTTCGTCATGTCGCCGACGGCGGTTCTCCTCGTCGGCGGCACCATCCAGTTCGAGCGCGGTGATCAATCGCAGCCGTATCGGTACATCCCGATGTTCGATCCGGACCTCGTCGCGCCGTTCGTGCCGAAGGGCGCGACGGTCGACCTCGTCAACCGCAGCCGTCTGCCCATCCGCCCGCTCGAGCAGCTGCCGACCGACCGCGACCGCTTCGCTGTGGGCGCACGCCTCAACAAGCGCCTGAACAACGCGACGCTGCGCCTCGAACAACGCTTCTACACGGATACGTGGGGCCTGAAGGCGACGTCGACGGACTCGCGGTACATGGTCGACCTCTCGCGGCACCTCCGCGTCTGGCCGCACCTCCGCTTCCACGGCCAGACCGGCGTGAACTTCTACCAGCTCGCGTACTCGGCGATCCTCGACGCGAATGGCGGGGTCACGCTCCCGCTCTTCCGCACGGGTGACCGCGAGCTGTCGCCGCTCATCACTGCGACGGCGGGCGGCGGCATTCGAATCGGACTGGGCGAACCGGAAGGCGAAGCTAAATACGGAATCACGATCGTCGGCGACGTCATGTACACGCGCTACTTGAAGTCGTTGTACGTCACGGCGCGAACCGCGGTGTACGGGTCCGTCGGCTTCGACGTGGAGTTCTGAGATGCAGCAGTACCTTCGCAAACCTGAGCTTCGTACGGCGCGCAGGCCTTCGCGCGATCTCCGCGACCGGCTCGGCGGCGCGCTCCTCACGCTCGGCGGCGTGCTCTCGGTCGCGGGCATGGGCAGCTCGTGCAACCTCGACCCGGTCCACCGCGCCGGCGTGAACCTCCTCGGTGACGAGCGCGACGACCTCTACCCGCCGGAGAGCGAGTACCACCGCCCCGGCGAGCCCTGCGCGCTCTGCCACTCGAAGAACGGACCGGCCGACAGCGAGTTCGTGCTCGGCGGAACCATCTTCTGGGGGCCCGAACGTTACGACCGCCGCGTCGACCAGGCGTACGTCCGTTTCCGCGGGCCCGACTTCACGACGAAGTGCTTCGTCACGAACTGCAACGGCAACTTCTACGTTCGTCCGAAGGACTATGAGAACCTGAAGTTCCCGCTCCTCGTGTCGGTCGAGCGCACGCGCGTCCCCGGCACCGACGAGCGCCAACTCGAAGGCGGCTCGTTCCGCGAGATGACGAGCCACATCGGACGCGAGGCGTCGTGCGCGACGTGTCACCTCCTGAACCTCCGCGACTTCGCTTCGCCGGGACAGGTCCGCATGTTCAACAGCGAGGCGCAGGTCGATGCCGCGAACCCGCCGCTCCCGCCTGCCTGCCCGAACGACCTCCCGCGCGTGACGCGGTGCCCGGAGGACCGATGAAGCTCCCGCGCATCACGTCCGCCGGAGCGGCGCTGCGTGCGTCGTTCGTCGTGCTCGTCGCCGCCAGCGCGGCGACCGGCGCGCTCCTCCTGTCGACGTCGTGCTCGAACACGCCCGATCCCGACCAGCTCACGGTCGCGCTCACGCCGGACTTCGACACGTACGTCACGCACGTCGACGGCTATCTCACGCGCCGCTGCGGAACGCTCGACTGCCACGGACAGCCGGGCCGCGCGTACCGCATCTACAGCGCACGCGGGTTCCGTCTTCCGACGCTGCTCGACGGCAGCCTCGTGTCTGGCGAGCAAGCGACGGACCCGGAAGAGCGTCGCGCGAACTTCCAAGCCCTCGTCGGTATCGAGCCCGAGGAGATGAGCCGCTTCGTTGCCGCGAATGCGCCGCCCGAGGACACGGAGGCGCCGAAGCGCCTCCTCTTCATCCGCAAGTCACTGAAGCTCGAACGCCACAAAGGCGGCGCGCAGATGGCCGAGGACGATCCGGGGTACCGCTGCGTCGTCGCATGGCTGCGCATCCCCGTCGTGCGTGGAGACGGCTCGCTCATCCCGCCGAACGAGCGCCCGAAGCTCACCGACCAGCAAATCGCGCAGTGCCAGCTCGCCGCTAGCTTGCCGTGAGCTGAGCTCGCGCGACGGCACCTCGCGCCTCGCGTCTGCGCGCGCGACCTCGCGTCTCGCATCGTTGCGTCGTTGCGCGCGACGTCGCATCGCGCGAGCGCGCCTCCCAGCGCCACAAAACACGAATCCCCCGCCTCTCTTCGAGGCAGGGGACTCGTTCGCGTCGCGCGTGCTCCGTGAGGAGCTCGGGCGATCAGCCCGTGACGTTCAGGTTGACCACGCCGTCGATGGCGGGGCCGGTGTAGAAGTCACGAACCCGGCGCATGTCGCCCTTCGCAACCGCGAAGAGGAGCGCCGCCGCCGCCGACGCGCCGAGCGCTGCGCCGCGGCCGGTGTACGCGCCGCCCGTGTTGCCCGTCGCCGGGTCCCAGCCGACCGCGTTGTTGTTGTCGGTCACGTCGCCGAACCAGCCGGTCTTCAGCTGGCCGCCGCCCATGACGTAGAGGAGGTTCGAGCCCATCGGCGTGCCGTCGCCCCAACCGTTGCGGTTGAACGGGCTCTTGTACGTGTCGCCGTGGATCGACATCACGAGGTTGTCCGCGAGGCTCTTCGCCGAGCAGGACGGGTCCTGACGCGACTTCGCGAGGTCGTGGAGGCCGTTCAGCATCTTGCCCGTGGCCGCCGCGAACGTCGCCGCCTGGCCGTCGCCACCCGCGAAGCGACCGTGCGGGTCGTCGCGGAAGCCCGTCATGACGAGCATCGACGTGAGGCCGAGCGAGAACGCCTTCACCGTGGTGATCATGGCGCGAGCCATGTTCTGGACGGCGTTCGGCGTCGTGCCGGTGAGCCCGAAGAGCGCCTCGTCGGCCGCCGTCGGCGTGAGCTGCGAGGACAGGTTCTGTCCGAGGAGCTTCACCGAGACCTTGCCGATGTTGTGCTGCTTCGCGATCGTCGAGCGACCCGCCGCGGCGTTCAGGCCGAGGAAGGCCTTGTAGTAAGCCTCGGAGAGGCCGCCGTTCTCGGGCGTCGAGAGAAGCGCGCGCGAGGCGGCGCTGTTGAAGAGGTCGACGAGCTGGTTCGCAGCGCCGACCGCGGCGACCGCCGGGGCGCCCGGAGCCGCGCCGAACTGGATGCCACCGACCGCGAGGACCGGGAGCAGCGTCGGGTTCGACTGCTGGATGGCCGCGACGGAGGCGAGCATCGAGTTCGGACCGAGCGTCGCGGCCGAAGCCGGCGTGCCCGTGTGCGTCTCGTTGTTGCCGGCGAGGAACGCCGACATCTTCCACTTCGAGTTCGCCTGCCAGGGCGAATCCGGCGCGTACGAGTACGGCTTGTCGTAGCCGGTGGCTGCGACGGCCTTGTTGATGGAGTAGTGCGAGAACTGCGGGTTCGTTCCGCCGATCACCTTCGTGAACGGGAACACCTGCGTCCAGTTGGAGAGACCGCCGTTACCGTCCACGATGTGGATGGAGCGCATCGACGTGATGCACGCGGCGTTGTCGGCGAAGGCGCTACCGGCCGTGTCACCGAGGACGTTCAGGAAGCGGGAGCGCTCGAGACCGAGGCATGCCGCAACCGTCGCGCTCCACCGGAGGAAGTCACGCCGGTTCGTACCACGAAGTTCTTTCAACCGCTGGTCGACCATGACGAGGACTCCTTACTGGCAGGTGTGCGCGGCCGAGAGCAGCGCAGCAATGGCGATCTTCGCGCCGTCAGTTGCATTCTTGGCGATGGCGTCGTTCGCGATGGCGACGTGCTCGTCCTTCGCCGGCTTACCCATGAGGCACGAGAGGCCGTCCTTCGTGAACTTGCCGTCCGCGCCGAGAACCTTGGCGCCCTCGCAGGCCGGCGCCGTCCAGTTCGCATTCACTGCATCGTACGAGGCCATGGTGAAGATATCGAACATCTTCGCCATCGCCGAGGTCGACGCGAACGGCGCCTCGGGCACGCGGCCGTTGTAGTTCGCAGCGCCGAACGCGGGGCCGGTCTGGCCCTGCGCGTAGATCTGCTGGCCGCTCTGCGCGCCGTTCGGACGCTGACCGCCGCCGGTGAGGCCGCGGCTCTGGAGAATCGAGCCGAGCGACGCGTACGTGAGCTTGCCGCACGAGTGGAGGCGCGACTGCACCTCCGGCGCGCCGACGAGCTTCACCTGCGCCGGGTCCGCCGGCTGGCTGTTCTCGGCGCCCGGCGCGGCAGCACCGGGGTCGTTCATGTGGTCGTAGGTCGAGTCCTCGCCGCCGGCGGTGGCGTTCGGCGAGCGAGTGTCGCCCGACGCGCCGCCGTTCGTCAGCGAGTCACTGGTCCCGTCGTCACACGCGGTCAGCGCGAGCGCGGCGACGCTGATCAGGGTGAGAGCAATCCGCTTCATGGTTCCCGTCTCCCTTCCCTGTTCAGAACTTGGTGAAGTCTTCGGACTTGAAGACGCCACGGATGATTTCACGGAGCTTCATACCGTTCGCACCGAACTCCTTCACGAAGCCGTCGGTGACGGCGTTCGGGACGGTCGCGAGGTCGTTGACGATGTCGCCGCGCGAGAGCGCGTAGTTCCAGATGCGGTTGACCGCGCAGCGCGCGACATCCGGATCCGCAGCGATGGCCGCGCCGTAGGACGTGAGGTCCGTGACGGGCTTGTCGTTGCGCCACTTGAAGACGAGGTTGCCGCCCGGCTGGTAGTCGGCGGGAGCCGCCTTCGGGTTGCCCGGGATCGGGACTTCGACCTGCGAGGCCATCTGCTTCAGGCCCTTGTCGTCGAAGTTCGTGAACAGCGGCGCCTGGAAGTTCAGGGTGCCGTGGCAGTTCGCGCAGATGACGGCCGACGTATCCTGGAAGTCGACGCGCGCGGTCGGCGTGTTCTGCTTGCCGGTGATCGCGTTGAAGTCTGCCGGGTTCGTGTACGTGCCGTTACCCATCGCCTTCGGCGAGCTCGAGAACTCGGCCGGGAACTGCGAGCAGGCGAACGTCTCCTGGATGAAGCGCACGCGACGGAAGGCCATGTTGGCGAAGTACTGCGCCTGGAGGCCTGGGTCGGTGAGGACGCCGACCGACGGCTGGGCCGCGGGACCCTGCGGGCAGTTCGCCGGCGTGAACGTACCGGTCGCTGCATCGAACGTCGGGCAGGTGTTCTGCGCCGCCGTGAAGAGCTCCGTGTACGAGCGACCCTCGACAGTGACCTGCGCGGCGAAGTTCGCAGCGGTGTCCTTGTTCGGGTTGCCGTTCTGGACCTGTCCGACCTGACCGGTGCGGAACGTGTCCTTCCAGAACTTCACCATCACGCGGGTGAACTTCGGGTCGGCGATCATCGCGTCGACGAGCTTCTCGTAGACGACCTTCTTCGCCGCGTCGTCCGGCGCCGCTTCGATCTGCTTGATCTCGGCGAGCGTCGGAAGCTCGTCACGGAGCTTGAGGCTCGCCGTGCGGAGCGCCTCGCCGTAATCGAACTTGCGGGAGTCGAGGATCTGTTTGACCTGCTCCTCGGGGGTCTGCGGGGTTTGCGTGCCCGGCTGGCCCGGCGTACCCGGCTGACCCGGCTGACCGTTGTCGGTGTCGCCACCTTTCAACGAGCCGGAGTCGTCCGAGGAGCTGCCGCAGGCCGAGAGGGCGACCGCGAGGCCGAACGCAGCGAGCGTCCAGGCGGAGTTTCGCAGGGTGCCACGTCGCATCGTCTCCCTACCTTTCTTCGAGTCCGTCGACATGAGTGAAACAGAAGAGTTGCAATCGCCGAGCCACCGCGTGAGCGGCTTGTTCGACGGCTGCGTCATTGCTTTTGGTACGTGTTGTACCCGTTGGTGATCGTCGTCTGCCAGGCGCCGGCGTTGCCGACCTTCCCGCCGTTGTGCGGGACGGCCGCGTCGGTGACCTTCGTGATGATGATGCTGCCGTTCAGGTTCCCCTCGTTGATCTTCTGGAGGACCTGATTGCAGACGAGCGCTGCGTCGTTGCTCGCGAGGTTGAGGCCCGCGAGCCCGTTGCCGTGGCAGCCGCCGCACGTGCCGCCGCCCGTTGCCTGAGCGCGAATGGCCGGCAGCACGTTCGCTGCCCAGCCCGCCGCGTCCTTGCACGTCTTCGGCTTCTCGACGACCGAGACCTTGCCCGGCTCGAGCTTCTCGATCTCGATGCGGATCTTGTCGCCCGCGAGATCGAAGGGAGTCCAGCCCGTACCCGCGAAGAGCACGGAGCCGGGCTGAAGCGTCGTCTCCGCGCCGTTCGGCACGGTCTGGTCGGCGTTCGAGAAGCTGTCGGCCGGGTCCGGAATCTCCGTGCGACCGGCGCTGTCTGCCTTCGCAAGCACGCGAATGAAGCGCGGCTTGTAGATGTGCACGTCGGGGCCCGCGGCCGCGACGACGGCGAGCTTGTCGAGCGAGAGGATGCCGCCGACGAGCGAAGCCGTGAACTTCAACTTCACGCCCGTGAGCCCGCCGATGGCGGCCTTCGAGAGATCGACCTCGTTCGGGCCGTTGACGATCGCGACCGGGTCGGTCGAGGGCTTCTTCTGGCTCTGGATGACGGCCGATTCCATCTTCAGCCAGTCGATCACCTTCGTCTCGAGCGTCGGGTCGTTGCCGAGCGCCGGGCCCGCGTGCGCGCCCTTCGTGAGAAGGATGCTCTGGAAGTAGTCGGGAACGACGATGCCGTTCTGCGCCTTGATCGACTTGTACGTGTCGGGGCCTGCGAGGAACGTCGGCGGGCTGCCCGTGGACGTGCCGTCCGTGTGGCACTGGCCTCCGCACTTCTGAACGAGCTCCGGCTCGACGGCGCGGAAGAGAACTTCTTCGGCCGGCGGACCGCCCGGCGTCGTGCCCGGACCGCCGTCGCCGCCGCCGGGGCCGCCGCTCGACGCGTTGTTCGTACCGGGAGCCTTGCTCCCGCGACCACCGAAGCCGTCGGCGGGATCGTCGGAGCACGCCGCCAGAGCCGCGGCCGTGACGGCAGCGGCGAAGGTCATCGTAGAGAGCGTGGAGATCCGGAAGATTGCCATGCAGGTTCCTCGCGAGCGACGACCTAAGAAGCAGGACTGAGGCCAACGCATCCCAAAGCGAAAATCCTGAGGAAATGCGAGCGCCTACATGTAAGCGACCGCGCCGGTGGATCCGGCGGGATCTCCATGGATGGCCAGGCCTCCAGCCTGCCCGCGGTGGGAATTTTCCGCCGCGAGGCGGGTGCTGTCGTCTGCCAAGCAACGTCCTGTCGGCAGATCCGTGCTCGCGTATCGCGGCTCCGCGGTTTTGCGCGATTCACGTTCCGCCACCTGGATCCCGGTGAGCCCTGGGGGCGTCGCCCTACGTCGTTGGGGGCCGGCAGCCACCAAGACGGGGGTGATCCACGTCCAGCGCCGCAACGGGGTGCGGCACCTACCGTGGTCGCCGTGGATCGTCCGTTTCGGATGAAACTTTCCGGCGAAGCGCGACGGAGACGTGTGCGCTCGGCCATCCGGCTTCTTTGTGAACGCGGTGGATGCTCTCGCGGTCGAAGCGGTGCTCGCGTCTCCGTCCGAGTGCTCGGACGCAGACCGGGCGCGTGCGGCGCTCGAGGAGGCGCTCGCCGCGGCCCGCGCCCCGCGTCATGGCGTGCGGCCCCGCGCCGGCTCGCGGCCTACGACTCTGGGGCGCTGGTCGGTGACGATGGTCGCGGGCCCGGACGCGACGCGCGGGCGGAGGGCGCTCGCGGTGGAGGCGGTCATCCAGGACGACGCGGGCGACGTGGTCGCGCGGCGTACCTTGTCGGACGGCGCCGGTCGCGCGTGCGTCCCGCTGGCGCGTGCCGTGGGCGCGTGGGCCTCGCTCGTCCTCGACGCCGAGCTCGCGCGGGCGAAGGATGACGACGCTGTCCTCGGGCAGGTGCCGACCGCGCCGGCGGAGCCGTCCTCGCGCGTCACGCCGGCCGCATGGCCGGCGGCGCCGAGGGACGCTGCCGACGCGGTGCAGGCGGAAGCCCCCACGGGGCCTCGGCGATCCATGGAGCTCGGGTCGATGGTCTATCTGAGGAACGGGATGACGGCGACGGGCGGGGTCGCCGGGCTGTCGCCGTACCTCACGATCGAGCTCGCGCCGGGCTGGGTCCTGCGCCCGGCGGCTTCGGTGGGACGCTCCACGTCGGCCGTGCCGGTGAGCGCGACGGCGACGGCGCTCCTCAGCCACGTCGGCACGCGCGTCGACTTCTGTCGGCGCATCCCCGGCAACTACATCGATCGCCGCGGCATCGAGGCGGACCTCTGCGCAGGCGTCGAGACGGGCTTCGTCACGAGCGACGAGACGACGTCCGGTGACGCACGCGCGAAGAAGCTCTCGGGAACGGCGGGGCGGCTCGCGCTCGGTCCCGCGATGATGCTACGCGGCCAGCTCGGCGCGGGCGTGTCGCTCGAGGTGCGGACGGTGCTCGGAACGAACCTCCTCACCGCGCCTGTCGTCGAGGAGAGCGACGCGCCGCTCGTCACCGCATCCGCGGAGCTCGGCGTCTCGGTGAGGTTGCCGTGAGCGCGGCGTACGAAAGCGTCCCGCTCGCGCGCGCGGCCGCCGTTCTCGCGCGCCCTGACGTGCGTGGCGTGCTCGCCGGAGAGGACCTCGTGATCGCCGACGACGACATCTCGAGCGGCGAGGTCGCGCCGCCGCCGCCGGAGAGCGGAATCAAGACTTTGCTCGTACGCGATGCGAGCGCGGTCGACCGTGAGCGTGCGTTTCGCGCGCTCTACGACGCGCACGTCGCGTTCGTGTGGCGAAACCTGCGGCGCCTCGGCGTGCTCGATGCCGACGTCGAGGACAAGTGCCAGGAGGTCTTCGTCGTCGCGCACCGGCGCTGGGAGGAGTTCTCCGATCGCGGTCACGGTCCGCGCGCGTGGCTCTTCCAGATCGTGCTCCGCGTCGCGTCCGACGCGCGTCGCCACCGCCGCCGCCATCCCGTCGATCCCGATGGCGGCGTCGCGCAGGACCGGGAAGCGGTAGAGGCTCTGCAGGCCGCCGCGCTCGCACGCAAGGAGGCGCTCGACCTCCTCGACCGCGCGCTTGCCGGCGTGGAGATGGGTCGCCGCGCCGTGCTCGTCCTCCACGAGATCGAACAGATGACCGCGCCCGAGATTGCGCGCACGCTCGAGATCCCGCTGAACACCGTCTACTCGCGCCTGCGCGTCGCGCGCGTCGAGCTCGACGCCGAGCTCGCGCGGCTGACCGCGAGCACCGCTCCGTCGGACGGGGAGGGCGGGCGATGAGCACACCGCGTATCGACGCGCGTTCGCTCTTCGCCGCCGCTCGCGACGACGGTCCGGATGCCGAAGCGCGCGACGCGGTGCTTCGCCGTGTCGCCCTCGTGACCGGCATGGGCGCGGCGGCCGCGTCGGCCTCCGCTGCCTCGGCCTCCGCCCCGCCGACGGCGGGAGCGGCAGGCACGGCGTCTTCACCCGCCGCAGGCGCGTCGGCGGCCACGCACGCGGGCGGCGCAGGAGCCGCGAAGGGCGCGAGCGCCGGCGGGCTCAAGCTCGTCGCGCTCGGCGGACTCATCGGTGCGGTGAGCACCGCGCTGGGCGTCGTCGTCACGATGGTGGTCGCCGAGCCGGAGGGCGTCGTCGTCGCGCGCTCTGGCGCGGGCTCCGTCGCGGCGGGCGCGCCCGTCGCGCGCGTCGTCGAGCCGCGCGTCTTCGAACCGACCGCGGGAGCTCGCTTGAAAGACCCCGCGCCGCGCGGGCGCGGGCCCACGGAAGAAGAGCACGGCGCGCCCGCCGTAGCAGCATCGGGGGTCGGATCGGTCGCGCCGGTCCTCTCGGCGGGACCGGTTGGCGGCGATCTGGCGGAAGAGGCTCGCCTCGTGACCGACGCGCGAAGAGCGCTCGTCGCCGGTGACCCCGCGCGCGCGCTCGCTCTCGTACGCGGAGCCCACGCGCTTCGTTCGCGCGTGATGGAGCCGGAGGAGCTCGGTCTCGAAGCTCGCGCGCTGCACGCGCTCGGCCGCGCCGACGAAGCTGCTGCCGTCGAGCTCGATCTGCGCCGCCGCTTCCCCGAGCACGCCCTCGCACGCTGAGCGCGCGAGGGCGAGAACGTGCGGGGCGCGGCCGCTCGCTGCGGGCTTCTCTTACGGTGCGCCGCCGTCGAGCTTCTGGCGCAGAATGCGCGCCGCTTCCGCGTAGACCGGGTTCTTCGGCTCGCGGCGCATCAGCTCTTCGTATGCCGCGGCGGCCTTCGCCGTCTCGCCCGCGGCGACGTAGTCGACCGCTTGGCGCTCGAGTGTCTTCTGGCCCGCGGCGAGCGGGGCGCCCGCGTCACGGATGCCTTTGTCCGGCGGCGGCGAGCGATCCGCCGTGGTCGGTACCGCGGCCTGACCGCTCGGCGGCGCGCCTGTCGTCGGCGTGCACGGCAGCGGCGTGTTCGGCGGCCAATTCGGCGGCGGACACGGCACGCCGGGCGGCCATGCCGCGTTCTGCTGCGCGCCCGTGACCGTCGCGCCAGCGGGCGGTACGACCGGAGGGGTGGTCGCCGCCGTCTTCGCCGATGACGCGCCTGCGTCGGCCGTCGCGACCGGCTTCTTCTTCACGGGCGCGGGCTCGTCGTCGTCGAGCAGGAAGAGCGCCGCCGCGATGGCGATGAGCGCCATCGCGATTGGCTTGATGGGAAGATTTTGGGCCTTCAGCTTCGCGACGACGTCCGCGAGGCCGCCTTGGCCTTGGCCGGCAGGCATCGGCTGCTGCATGCCGTTCTGCGGCGTCATCGACCCGAAGCCGCCCGGCGGCATGCTCATCGCGCCCGGCGGCACCATCCCGGGGCCGCCCTGCATTCCCATCCCGCCCGGGCCCATTGCGCCGTACGCGCCAGAGGCGTTTCCGCCGGGCGGCGGGCCGTACGCCTGCTGCGGATAGCCCATGCCGGGCTGCTGCATCATCGCGCCCTGCATGCCCTGCATGCCTTGCATGCCCATGCCCGGGCCCATCGAGCCCTGGTTCATGCCCATGTACGGCCCGCTGCCCGCGGCCGCCGGTACCGCGCCCGTCCCGCCGCGCATCATGCGCGCCTCGGGACGCGCGGACGGATCGCTCGGCGGCGCGCCTGCGGCCGGGCGCGGGTGCGCGCCCGACATGCCCATGCGCGCGTTCGCACCCGTCGACTCGAGCGGCGCGATGCGCGTGGACTCCTCGTCGTTCTGCGCGGCGAACTCGCCCGGCTTGAACGGCCGATCCGCCTTCGGGAACGCGACGGGCTGACTCGGCGCTGCGGGAGGCGGCTGCTGCGAAGGCGCGACGGGCGGCGGACGGCCGGTCTGCGGTCCCCGTCCCGGAGCCGAGCCGGCCGCCGGCGGAGGCGCAGTTCGCGGCGCGCCGGGACCGCCGGGAGGCGCCTGCACCGGCGGCTGCGCAAGCCCGATCGTCGGCTGGTTGTCGGCGTCGGCGATGAGCGAGCGGAACCGCAGACGTGCGTTGCCGATCTCGATCTTGCAAGGAGCGTGGAGCTCGGTCCACGCCTTGCCGACTTTGTACCCGTCGACGCTCGCCGCTTCGGCTTCGTCGGCGCTCTGCAAGAAGAGCGAGCTCCCGTCGAAATACACGAAGGCATGCACGTCGAGCACGCGCGGAGACTCGATGCGCCACATGCCCTTCTTGCCCACGCTGATCGGCTGGAGCTCCTGCCCCATGGAAAGAGGGATGAAGGCGGGCTCACCGATGCCCGTCTCGATCTCGATGACGTGCGTCGTCGAAGCGTTAGCCATAGTGGTGCGGACTACGCTGTCCGTGTCCGTTCTGCTTCGCGGCGTCGTAGACGACGGCGGGCAGGTCGCATCCGTGCTCGTGGAGCTGCGCCTGGCAGCGAGGGATGTAACCGGTCGGGACGATATCGCTGAGGATGGCGCCCTTCTCGTCGAAGCCGTGGTACTGGCGCACGAAGATGTCTTCCATCAAGTAGGTGCCCTTCTCGGGATCGAACCCGAGCACCTCCGTGATGTGCGTGATCTTGCGGCTGCCGTCCTGAAGGCGAGACACCTGGCAGATGATGTTCACGGCGCTCGCGAGCTGAATGCGCATGGCCGCGAGCGGCATCTCGATGTCGCTCATCATCGACATCGTCTCGAGGCGGGTCATCGTGTCGCGAGGATACGTCGCGTGGAGGGTCGCCATGCAACCGCCGTGACCCGAGGTCATGGCCTGCACGAGATCGAGCGCTTCGCCTGCGCGAATTTCCCCGACGACGATGCGGTCTGGCCGGAGGCGCAGCGTCGCGCGGAACAAATCGCGGATCGTGACCTCGCCGCGGCCGCGCGGATCCGGCGGACGCGCTTCGAGCATGCAGATGTGCTCGCGCTGGAGCTGCAGCTCGCGTGAGTCTTCGATGACGACGACGCGCTCGCCTTCGGGGATGTACGAAGACAGCGCGTTCAGCATCGACGTCTTGCCGGAGCCGGTGCCGCCCGCGACGAGCACGTTCAGCTTCGAGACGACGAGCGCTTGCAGCGCCTGCGCGACGTCCGGCGTCATCGCGCCGAAGTTCACGAGCTTCTGGACCGTCAGCGTTTCTTTGAAGAACCGACGGATCGAAACGCACGGCCCGTCCGGCGCGGCGGGAGGGAGCACGGCCTCGATACGCGAGCCGTCGGGCAGGCGACCCTCGAGAATCGGCTTCAGCTCGTCGATGTGCTTGCCGACGTACTGCGCGGCGTTGCGGAGCGCAGCGACGAGCGCCTCGCGCGTCTCGAAGCGCGCCTTCGTGAGATGGAGCTGACCCTTCTTCTCGACGTAGATCTGGAAGGGGCCGTTGATCATGATGTCGCTGACCGCCGGATCGTCCAGGAACGGACGAATGGGGTCCAAAAACTGGAGGAGCGTCTCCTCGAAGACCTCCTTCGGGATGTAATCACTGCTCACTCTGCACCTTTTTCAGCAGCGAGCCGCGAGCCTCTTCGGCGTGCGACCCATTGGGCTCGATACGCAGGTACTCGCGGAAATGTTTGTCGGCGGAGACCGCATCCTGTTCGCTGTCGCGCGCGAGCACGCCGAGCGCGTAGTGCGCCTTGGCCTCGTTCGGGCGCGCCTCGAGAACGCTCGCGAGCGCCGCCTTGGCATCGCGCGTCTCGCCGATCGCCGCGTAGAGCGTGCCCACCACGAAGCGCGTCCGCACGTCGTCGGGGTGCCGCCGCAGGTGATTCTCCGCGTGCACGATGGCCGAGCGATAGCGCCCCGTCTGCACGCACACCTCGAGGAGCGAAGGCAGCACCTCCTTCGGGTCGGCGCCCTGCTCGAGCGCAGCGGCGAGATACTCCTCGGCCCGCGTATGATCGCCGACCGCCGCGAAGGCGCGCCCGCGTTCGACGAGCTTGTCGCGCGTCGTCTCGGTCCGCATCGTCTGCATGTCGGCCTGGGCCTTCTCGGCGGGCGTTGCGGGTCCGCATCCCAGCACCGACGTGAGCGATGCGACGATCGCGACGCACGCGATACCTTCCAGGCGTGAGGCGCGAGGCGCAAGCGAGCAGCGTCGCGTCACGATTTCTTCGTGCCGACCTTCAGCTTCAACTTGCGTTCGAGGTTCGAGAGCCATGTGACGTAGTCGCCCGACTTGCCCTCGGTGAATTGTAGAAGAACGCGGACCTCTTTTTGAGCACTTACGTAGTCTTCGATCGCCAGCGCATGGTCGAGCCTGACGCGACGCGTTCGGAAATCGTCCGTGATATCGCGCCGGAGGAACTTCGCGGATTCCTCGGCGAGCGACCCCGACGTGGCATCTCCACCGGCGCGGAAGCACGCGGCCGCCGCCTCGTACGTCGGTACGGCTTGAACGCCGTCTTGAACGTGGAACGGGCGACGCTCGCGCTTTGCGTCCGCGATCGCCATCTTCTCGCGCGCGAACGCGAGCGCTTGGCCGCGGTCGTTGTACGGGCATTGCGCGCCGGCAGCGGCCCAGAGCTCCGGTACCTGCCGCGGTGAAGGCGTCGTCGTCGTGCCTTCTTCGTCGTCCGAGAGCAGCACGTACGCGCCGACCGGGATGAGGATGAGCAGCGCGATGAGCGAGATGGGGCTCTTCTTCTTCGGAGCCTGACCGCCGACGTTCCCCGCGGAGTCCGCGAGCTCGACGTAGATCTGGCAGCCGCCGACGCCGAGCACGGCGCCCGGCGGAAGGGGCGCCTGCTGGAAGGCGATGTTGTTGATCGTCGGAGGCGGCTCGAACGACAGCGCACGCGCGAACACACCCGCCGGCCCGAGCTCGATGAGCACGTGCTCGACGCGCGCTTGGTCGATCGGAAGTCGAATCTCGCAGTGTGCGCCGCTGCCGATGAGCACGCGCTCGGCCTCGATCGCGAGCTGCTCTACCTGGCCGGTCTGGAGCCGGATCTGGAACTTGAGCTGGCGCATGTCAGAGACCTTCCGTGATCGTCATCATCGCAGGTCCCGCGATGAGACCCAAGACGGCGAGGAAGACGAGCATGAGCGGGCCGGTCATCTTCACGCCGGCTTTCGCGGCGAGCTCCTCGGCGCGCACCGAACGACGCGTTCGCGACGATGAAGCTTGGATGGAGAGGACCTCGGCGACCGGGTTTCCTCGCTCCTCCGCCTGAACGAGCGCGTTCACGAACTCGGCGACCGAAGCCGCCGGCGAACGCCGCGCGAACTCGAGCAGCGCGTCTTTTCGGGTGCGTCCGAGGTTCAGCGTCTGCAGGACGAGCGTGAACTCCTCGACGATCGGGTCTTCGGGGTTCGACGACTTGTCGACGACCTGACGAACGGCGCCGGGGAAGTCGAGACCGGCGCCCATCGCGAGCGCCATGAGGTCGATGACGTACGGGAGGCCGCGGCTCACGTTCTTCTGCCGCTCCTGCGCTTCGCCGCTGACGATCAGGTACGGCGCGGCCGCGCCGAGCACGACGCCGACGACGACGAGGAGACCGCCCATGTTGAGCAGGTAGCCGGCGACGACGCCGCCGAGCGCGCCGCCGATCGCGGAGATGATGAACAGGGCGAGGTATTCCTCCGCCGTGAGGCCGAGGAAGTCGCCCGCGAGCGAGATCTGCCGGTCGAGCGCTTCGCGCTGCTCCTCGGTGGGGATGCCGCTCACGCGGACGCCGAGCCAACGGACGAGCGGCTCGACGGCCGCCCACGCGTCGTTCGTCTGCAGCGCGCGCTGACGCTTCAAACCGCGAAGGCCGAGGCGGCTCGGCGTGCGCGACGGCGCGCTCGCGATCGAATACGTGAACAGGATTACCGCGACGAACACCGCGAACGCGGCGCCGAAGCGGAGGAGGAGGACGGAGAGACTGACGCCGGTGAGCTTGAGATCCATCGGTGTCCCCTCAGAAGTCGACCGCCAGGACCTTGCGCGCCAGGAGCAAGGCCGAGACCCACGCGACGGAGATGAACGCGATCAGCACGTAGCCGCTGAAGCTCGCGGTGAGCGGATCGAAGTAGCCCGGCCATGCCCAGCTGAAGAGCACGAGGACGAGGGCGGGGAACGCGCCGATGACCCACATCTGCATGCGGCCGTCGGCGGTCTTCGTGCGAATGACGCCTTCGAGGCGCTTCATCTCGCGCAGCGTCGTTGCCGTGGTCTCGAGCACCTTCGGGAGATTGCCGCCGACCTGCCGTCCGATGAGGATCGACGAGAGCGCAGAGTCGAGCTGGCGCGAGCCGACGCGCGATGCCATGTGGAGGAGCGCCTGCTCGAGCGTCGAGCCGACCTTCATCTCCTTGATCGCGAGGTCGACCTCCTTCTTCATCGGGTCTTCGATGACCGTGACGACGGAGTTGAAGGCCGCACCGATGCTCGGCGTGGACTTGAGCGCATTCGCGAGCGACAGCATGAAGTTGTCGAGCTGGTCCTCGATCATCGTCACGCGCTTCCGCTTCTCCACCTCGAGGTAGACCGACGGGCCGATCGCCGCGAGGAAGATGAGCGCCCACCACATCGGCAGGTCGAACGTGAGGTTGCCCGCGATGATGACGAACATCACCGCGAGCTGCGCGATCGCGATGAGGCGCCCGGGCGTGAAGATGAACAGCGTGCGGAGCTTGCGATCGAGGCTCGCCGTGTAACGCGCCCAGTAGCGATACGGGAGCCCCTGCTCGTCGGCGACCATCGACCACGTGCCCATGAAGATGGACAGCGTGATGACGGCCACGCTGCTCCAGCGAAGGACGTCGAGGGTGTGGAAGCCGCGGCTCATAGGTAAGGCTCTCCCTTCTTGACGAGCCCCATGACGATGAAGAGCGGGAGGAACGAGGGCAGGTAGCCGGTTGCCCGGAACTCGCCTTCGACCTTGCCCTTGGCGCCCGTGCCGGTCCGCACGAACTCGAAGATCGGGCGGAGCTCGATCTCGCCGGAGTCGCGATCGATGCCGATGACCTCGCTGATCGCGGTGACCTTACGCGAGCCGTCGGAGAGGCGGCTCTGCTGCACGATGATGTGCACCGAGGCGGCGATCTGCTCGCGGATTGCGCGCACCGGGAGCTCGACGCCCGCCATGAGCACGAGGGTCTCGAGGCGGCTGATCGCCTCCATCGGCGAGTTCGCGTGCGTCGTGGTCAGCGAGCCGTCGTGGCCCGTGTTCATCGCCTGCAACATGTCGAGCGCTTCGCCGCCGCGGCACTCGCCGACGACGATGCGGTCGGGACGCATACGAAGCGCGTTCTTCACGAGGTCGCGGATCGTGTACTCGCCGCGACCTTCGAGGTTCGCCGGTCGCGTTTCCATGGAGACGACGTGCGGCTGCTTCAGCTGGAGCTCGGCGGCGTCTTCGATGGTGACGATGCGCTCGTCGGAAGGGATCGCGCCCGAGAGCACGTTGAGGAGCGTCGTCTTACCGGAGCCGGTGCCGCCGGAGATGACAACGTTCTTCTTCGCGTGCACGCAGCGCGTGAGAAAGCGGCCCATGCGCTCGGTCATCGAGCCGTAGCCGACCAGCTTGTCCATGGTCAGCGGCACCTTCGCGAACTTACGGATCGTGATGCACGAGCCGCGGAGCGCGATGGGTCGGATGACGGCGTTCACGCGGGAGCCGTCTTTGAGGCGCGCGTCGACGAGCGGCGAAGACTCGTCGATACGACGCCCGAGTGGCGTCACGATGCGCTCGATGACGGCGCGCACGCGCTCGTCGTCGGTGAAGCGCGCGTGCGAGAGGACGATCTTGCCGTTCTGCTCGATGTAGATCGTGTTCGGGTCGACGACCATGACCTCGCTGATGGTCGGGTCGGCGAGGAAGCGCTCGAGCGGGCCGAGACCGAGCGCCTCGTCGGCGAGCTCGCCGATCAGCGTGTCGGGTTGCATGTCCCGCGGAATGCGCCCTTCGAGGCTCGCGACGATGCGTCGGAGCGCGTTCAGCACCTTCGGACGCATCGAAGGGTCGTCGAGCTTCTTCGCGTCGATCGTCGCGAGGTCGAGATGCTCGAGGAGCAGCTTGTGGATCTCGCGGCGGAGCTCGACATCGCCGCGGCGGCGCTCGTCTTCCGGGCGCGTCGCCAGATGGACGCCGGCCGGCGCGGGCTGCGAGCCGACGTGCGCGATGACCGGATTCATTCCAGTGACGGCAGGAATGGCGCCCGACATCGCCGCGTGCGCGCCGGACATCCCGTTCATGCCGTTCAGGCCATTCATGCCGTTCATTCCGTTGACCGGCGGATGCGAGCCGGTCACCGACGGCACGCTGCCGGAGTTCGGCAGGCGCTGGCGCGTGTCGTTCACCGGATGCTGACCCGGGGGGAACTGCGTGGGCGCTTGCGGCGGCCCCGAAGGGTGCATGCCGCTGCCCGCCTGATCGGCGGGGTACACGAACACCGTGAAGTCGCCGACGACGATCGGCGTCCCGTACGGAACCTCGACGGAGTCGCGCCGGAGGAGCAGGTCACCCGCGATGGTCCCGTTCGTCGACACGTCTTCCACGCGCAGCGTGCCGGGACCCGCTTGGATCACGGCATGCTGGCGCGAGACCAGGTCGCTCTCCAGACGGAGCGAGCACTGGGGATGACGCCCGATGGTGAGGGGACCGTTCGCCGGATAGAGCTCCGTGCGCTGCATCCCATCGTCTGACTGCACGACGACCTGCAAGTGCATCGCTCTGATTACCTACTTCGCCGACGGCGGCGTCTTCGGATACGTGTCCACGTACTCGATTTCGCCGCTGTACTCCTTGTACGTCGTGAGCGCGTTGTTGATGAGCTCGATGGCGCTCTTCGGCACCGTGTCGACGACGCTGGGGACGATGAAGACGGCGCCTTCGGTCTCCTGCTTCTCCTGCGCGTGTGACGCGAAGAGCAGACCGACGACGGGGATTTCGCTGAGGCCCGGCAGACCCGCGACGTTGCGACGCTGCGTGGCCGTCTTGATGCCGGACAGGATGAGCGCCTGCCCGAGCTTCAACGTCACCTGGGTCTCGAGCTTCGTCGTCGTGCGTCCGGGAGGACCGTTCGCCGTCGACGGTGCGGTCAGGTCGGCGACGTCCGCCGCCAGCTTGATCTCGACGTCGCGCGAGTTCGAGTCGTAGCGGGGGAGGACGGTCACGTTCGTGCCGAACTTCACGCTGATGAGACCGACCGTGAGGCCGACCGTCTGGAGGAAGTTCGCCTCGCCGCCGTTCTGGAAGGTCGCTTCGTTGCCGTTCGCCGTGATGACGCTCGACTGCTTCAGGATCTTCGCCCAGCCGTGCCGCGCGGCGATGTCGAGGCGCGGAAGCGGCTGGTTGACGACCTGCGCGTTCGCCGCCGTCGTCGTGCGCGAGATGAAGTCGTACGTGAACTGGTTTTGGAAAACCGGCGCGCCGTTCGTGCCGCTGCCGCCGATGCTGGAAGGCCAGCCGATGCCGACGTTGTAGCCGCTCGTCTTCTCGTACTGGACGAAGAAGAAGTCGAGGCGGATGAGGAGCTTTCGCTCGGCCACGCCTTCGACGACGATCGAGTCGACCTGACCGCCGTAGACGCTGACGATCTGCTGGATGCTCGCGAGGTCGCTCTTCGTCGGGACCGCGCCTTCAAGGATGATGCGCGAGCCGACGCGCCGCGGCTTCACGCCGGGATAGCGATCGAGGAGCTGCGTGAGCTCACGCTCGACCTGCGCAGGGTTGCGATTCGCAACCGTGATGTCGAACGTCGTCTGCGAGCCGTCGGTGCGGATGAGGAGGAGCGTCGTCGTGCCCGGCTTCTTGCCGGTGATGACGAAGGTGCGGCCGTCGGGCGTGGGGACCACGTCGACGATGCCCTTCACACCTTCCGAGTATTCCTTCACGCCCGTGGCGGGGAGCGTCTTCGTCTCGCCGACGGCGAGCGCGATCTCCTCGTGGGCACCGTTCTTCTGCGCCCACGCCGGAGCGCTGGCGAGGACGAGAGGGGACGCGACTGCGATACCGGCCAGTGCGCGGAGGACGAGGGCCGTCCGTGCGGCTCTCCTCATTGCGTTCCTCCCGTGATGTTGACGGGCGCGGTCCCGCCGCTGCGGACGCCGCGGATCTCGCCTCGCTTCTTGGAGTCGAGGATCGAGTCGAAGTTGATGTCGGTGACGCCGGCCTTCTGCTGGTCGTCGGGGTGACGCACGGCGACCGCGAGGCGACCGCGCTCCGCGGCGAGCGCGATGATCTGTGCTTCGGAGAGCGTGAGGCTCAGTGTGAGGACCTTCTCGCTCGCGAGGTTCTTGTCGCGATCGACCGCCTCCGGTGACGTCTCCGTTCCGAGCGCGAGGACGAGCACGCGCTGCAGGAGCACGACGGCCGCCTTCGCGCCGCCGCTCTCGCTGCCGCCGAGCACGCTGATGACGTCCACGTAGTCGCCGGGGCGAATCATCGAGATGCTCGTGTCGTCGTGCGCCGCGCGAATCGATACCGCGCGGTAGCCGGGCAGAACGAGCGACGATAGATCCTTGTGCTCGTCGGAGCCGGTCGCGAGGTCGGTCCACAAGAGCAACTGTTGCTCCTTCACGGTCGTGCCGAGGCGGAGCCCGAGGATCTTGTTCTTGTCGACCTCGCGGATCGCGCGATCGTCGACGTACGCCATCGGCACTTCGCGAACGGCGATCGCGTCATCGGGGATCGGCTTGCCTCGCTCGAGTCGCTTCACGGCGATGAGCAGCTTCACCTTCTCACCGCCCGAGGCTTCGAGCTCGAAGCGGCGTTGGTAGAGAAGCAGGAGGAAGACGCCCAGGATTCCGACCACGAGGGCGATGAGGAGCGCGCGGCGATTCATCCGCTTCGAATGCTACACGCCGCACATCAAAGCGGGAAGGCGTGGCGACGTGGGAGTCGCACGCGCTCGGAGGGCGCACACGCGCTCCGCCCCGCGAGCCGGCCGCGAACCGCCGAGCACAAAGCAGGTACGGCGCGAACGCCGAAGCATTCGCGCCGTCCTAGGCCCTCGTCGCGGCTCGGGCCGCGCGTTCGTCACTCAGGAGATCGTCACTTGTCCGAAGCGGTCTTCTCGCTGGGCGACATGTCGATGGCCTTGCGGCCGTCGGCCGACTTCGTGCCGTCGGTCGACGTCGAGCCGGCGAGACCGAAGCCGGTCATGACGCCGTACTCGTCGCGCGCCGACGCCACCGTGAGGACGACGCCGTCTTTTTCGTAGAGGCGGCCGACCGGCGGGCGAGCCGGATCGTATTCGGTGCGCTTCGCGAGGTTCGGGTCGAGCGCCCACCAGCCACGCTTCTGCATGTCCTCGTCGAGCGCCGCGACGACCTTCTCGGGCGACTCACCGCCGCGATAGAGGTTCACGCCGAACGGCGTTCCCTCGACGATGGCCGAGAGGACGCGCTGCGTGCCCGCGGGGCGGGGGAGGTTCGGGAAGTCTGCGCCGCCCGAGTCTTTGCCCTCTTCGGGGATGAGCTTCGCGAGATTGAACTTGTCGTCGGTCCACGCGGTGAGGACCAGCGTCTTGCCCTGGTCGGTCGTGCGCGCGTACACGTAGCGGAGGCCGCCGAGCGCGCCGAGCTCGCCCGTTTCGGCGAACGTCTTGAACGCTTCGCTCGTCGACGCCTTCGACTCGGCGCCCTTCGTGAAGCAGACGACCGTGCCTTCTTGGTCGGTGCCGCTCCGCATGATGCCCGTGTTCAAGATGGAGGTTCCGGACTCCTTCTTGTCTTTGTCGCCCGGCTTCGTCGCGAGCTCGCGCCACGACTCGGCGGGCTGCGCGCGGTTGTCGTTGCAGTAGCCCTCGTAGCGATCGAGAACCGACTTCGGCGAGTCGGTCGCGAGCGAGCTACCGAGGAACATCGGCTGGCCGTTGAAGTTGATGCGGTTGACGTCGTGCTGCGTCGCGTTCGCGAGCTGCAGCATCTGCCGACCCATCTCCACGGTGCGGTTCTTCACCTCGGCGCGCGCGGAGCGCACCTGGATGGCGCCGAACACCGCCGTGAGCGCGACGAAGTAGCCGCCCGCGCGGAGCAGACCCTTCAGGTGCTTCTTCTTCTCTGCCGAGTGACGCCGGACGAAAAGCATGGTTCCTCCCGAGGAGCCGTGACGATCAGAGGAAGCCGCCGCCGCTGCGCGCGAAGCCGCCGATGAACTGGAATACGGCGGTCCACGTATTGTCGTACCGCTTCTCGTTGCAGGCAACCTCGCTGTCGGCGTGGATCGGACGCGAGAGCATGTAGCTCTGCTTCCAAAGCACGACCTTCTGCGCCTGCGTTTGCCCGCTGCGGCTCGACTTCGCGAGCTGCCAGTTGCGATCGAGACCGCCGGTCACGCCGGCCTTGCCGCCCATCGCCTGCGTGTTGCCGTCGGCACCCGGCGTGGGATTCGCGACGTCGCCCTGCTTCGAGATCTCCGCGGGCGGATTTCCTTCGCAGTTGTGCGAGCCGTAATAGAGGATCTCGGAGCGCGTCGTCGCCTGCATGTCGATTTTATCGGCATACGAGCGGTGCACGAACATGGTGAGCCCGAGGAAGCTCACCATGACGGGGAGGACGAGAGCGGCTTCGACGAGCGCCGCACCGCGTGAGCGGGAGCGGCGCGCGATGCGCTTCGCCGAGGAGGACGAGGACTTCTGGAGATTCGAGGTCATGGCGTCTTTCCTCTTCTCTCAATGGTACGGCACGAGGCCGAGCGCACTGCCGATACCGCCGGTGATTTCGCCCTGGACGCCATCGACCGCGTTACCGCCCTTGCCGATGAGGCCGCCGAGGAACTCTTCGGCCATGCCGATGAGCGCGTCGACACCGCCGCCCGCCTGACCCGCGCCGCCCTTCAGACCGTCCTTGAAGCGCGTGTACGCGGTGACGTTCTTGAGGAGGTCCGCACCGAGGCTCGCGACGATGCTGCCGATGCCGGGGATCGCGAACTGCTTCAGACGCGCGCGCCACTTGATCTGGTAGCCCGCGTTGTCGTCCTTGTTGCAGCCGTAGTCGCTCCACCCCGCGGTGCAGTCGAAGAAGAACTCCGCCTGCGCGAAGTAGATCATCTTCTTCGTCTCCTGCTCGCCACCGAAACGTCGTTCGGCGAGCGCGACCTTGTTCTGATTGAGGTCCTTGTACTCGGGCATCATGTTGAACGCCCAGATCTGCTGCCACGGGCTGCCGTTCGACGTGCCGCCCCAGGGGACGAGCGGACCGTCCTTGCCCCACCACTGGTCGAGGCCCGGGTCGATGCCGCCGCCGATGCCGTCGGCCTTGATCTTGTCGAGGTCGACCTTGTTGAGGCTCGTCTGCGGTGTGCCGCCTTGCGGAAGCTTCGCGTTCGACTCGGCGCGCCTCGCGTTCTCCGCTTCGACGGCTTCGTTGCCCTCACCGATGCGTTTCTCGAGGTTGTCCGTGTTCGACCCTGCACCGAGTGGGTTGCAGTAGCGGCCGGCGATGACGCCGCCGATGAGGCCCTTCACGATGTCCATCACCTTGCCGCCGGGGTTTCTGCCGGTCAGCGAGAGGAGCGCATCGAAGCCAGCGCTCGTGATGCGCTTGCACACGTCCTCGAACTTCTTCGCCTCGACCGGGAGGAACTTCTTCTTCGCCGGCGAGTAGCCGTTCGTCGCCTGACGCGTCGGACCCTGCACGCCCGGCGGCAGCACCTCGTCCGGCGTCTGCTTGAACAGCTTGTTCAAGAGACCCGTCGCGGCGCTTCCCGGCATCATCGACGTCGAGAGAGCGATGACGGTCACGTCGCGCTTCTTGCCGAACGAGCCGTAGTCGTCACCGACCTTGTAGGCCTTGTACGCGCCGATGAAGGGGTAGCCGATGGCCGCGCCTTCCTCGAGGTAGTGGATGACGTTCGCCGCCATCTTGAAGCCCTTGCCGTAGTTCGAATACACGTTGCGCCAGCTGAGCCAGGCGCCGCATCCCGTTCCGAGCGAGATGATGCAGATCGCGAGGAGGATGTCGTGGATGATCCCCATGATGATGTGGATCGCGATCAGCGCGACGAGGATCAGGTTGCACGCGGAGATGAAGTTCATCCCCTTCGCGTGAAGGACCGCGGACGTGAACGCCGCGTGGTCCGTCGCCTCCTGCATGGCATCGCGGAAGACGATGGCGTCGCCGATGCCCATGAGAAACCACAGACCGCCGATCAAGAAACACGACATGCAGAGTCCGGTCAGCATGACCGCTCCGCGCGTGTCCTTGTGGAGGTTGCGAGCTTTTTCCTTCATGAGGCTTCGCTCCTGGAGGCCGAGAGATCCGAGCCCGAGGTCGGCGGTGAGGGTGCTCATTCGCAGCTCGCTCCGTCGCCGTCCTTGTACCGAGCGCCCTGGTGGGGCATCGAGTACTTGATGTTCTGGAAGTCGTGGCGGGCGCCGAGCCCGCAGACGATGCGCCCGCCGAACGGGACGGAGCACTTGTAGTTGGCGTTCACCGTGACGGTGACCATGCCGAACGGGTCCGCGCAGGACGACGCGTCTTCGATCTTCGGCGAGACGGTCATCGTCTTCGACCACGGACCGAGCGCCGCGATGATGCCGGCTTCGACGGTCTTGAAGTTCTCGTCCTGCTTCTGGTCGGGCGTGTTCTTGTTCTTGTTCGTGATGACGGCGGCGGCGCGCGCGCCGACCACCGCGCTGTGCTTCACCATCAGACGCGCGGTCGCGATCTGCTGGAGCTGCACGAAGCTCGAGAACGTGATCATCAGCGGCATGACCGCGACGAGGAACTCGACGAGGACGGCGCCTCGCTTGTCCTTGTGGAGGCTCTTGATGCCCTTCTTGTCCATGGATGACCCCCGCTCCATCATGGCGTCGGCCACAGGACCGTGTTCCGGGCCTTCAGGTAGTTCTTGTACATCTGCTGGCCGCCGAGGGTGAGCCCCGAGACCGCTGGGATTCCCACGGCCATCAGCAGGAAGGCGTACTCCACCATCACTGCTCCACGCCGACGTGAACGCATCCAACGCAGCATCGCGACTCCCTCCGAACAGCGGGTCCGTGCAACAAGCCGACCAGCGAAATTAGCGCGCGCGACATGTCGGTGCGTGCGCGTGCTCGTGCGCTAATTCCAGGCTCTCGTGCGCCTCGCGAGCTCGTGTGCGCATGCGCGCGCGACCACGAACCGTGAGACCGAGAGCGTGTGGGTCAGCGCGGGACCCAGTGGAGATACGCGGTCAGCGCAACTCCGAGGAACAAAGCGGGTCCGAGGCGGAACCACGACAACGCCGATTCTTCGACGGGTCGTTGCTTCGCCTTCGGAAGGAACAGATTCATGAGGATCGTTCCTGCATTCTTCAGCGTCGCGATCAGCTTGCCTTCGTAGGCGAGCCGCGCTGGAGCGACGAGAGCAGCAGCGAAGAACCCGTACATCTCGGCTTCGACACCCAGCATCGGCTGGAGCATCGCGCCGATGGCGGCGAGCAGTTTCAAGTCACCGCCGCCGATGGCACCCTGTCGATAGAGGAGCGCGGGCACCAGCGCGCAGAGCAGCGCTCCTCCTATCGAGAAGCCGCCCTCTGCGAGCGCGGCTTCCATCGGTTCGCGAGAGGCGAGCATCCGGATGACGTGGAGCAGCGGTGCAAGGACCAGCGCTCCATACGTCAACCAGTTCGGGATCTCGCCGCGGCGCCAATCCAACCAGCCTGCGATGGCAGAGACCGCTACTGCAACGACGAGGACGACGTGCTGATGCGGATCGTTCATGCCGAGGGGCGGAGTGGTCGCCGCGGCGTCTTCATGACTCCCGCGCCACCTTCGCGTGGTCCGAAGCTTACTTCAGTTCCTGCTCGGACTTCTCTGCGTTCGTCTTCACCTGCTTACCGAGGTTCTTGTAGCCGACGGCGGCGAGAACCATGATCGCGATGATGAGGAGCGCGTACTCGACCATCGTGGCGCCGCGCTTGTTCTTCATGAGCATTTCGGCCTTCGTCATGTTCCTACTCCTGGTTTTTCCGACGTATCGGTGGTGGGGATCTCTGAACTCGAGACGGGTTCGACGTGGACTCTCACGCGGCTGCTCTCCATCAGCCTCGCGTCGTCGTCGCGTCGTTGCGTCGTAGACAACACTATCCACGAGGCGTGCCAGCCGGTTTTCGACCGCTGACAGCAGAACTGCTCCCGAGCGTGTTGTCTCGAGGACAACATTCTCGGTGTTTTCCGCGGTACGAGATCCCCGCACCCGCCGCCGCACCTGGATCGTGGATCCCCCAAGGCGCTGGTTAAACCTGATCCACTCGGTTGAGTGACGTGAGTACTTCCGAGGAGTTAGGTGCGAAGAAACGAAAAAAGCCCCTGGTCGATGACCAGGGGCCCATGCGGTTTCGGTGCGCTCGAGCCTGAAAAACCCGGCTGGGATGGGTGGATCCTCGGAGGCTCACGCCCTTAACGGCCGGCCGGAGGAAACCTTCAGTTGAGGGGCTTCGGAATGTTCGGTCGGACGATGACGACCTTCTGCTTCTCGAGCTCGAACTTCTGCTCCCAGACGAGGATGTCGTCGTGCTGGCCGACGGTGAACGGCTTCGAGGGGCTCGGCGGCTTGAGGCGCGGGCTCTCCTGCGTATCGAGGGCGACCTGGAACTGCGCACCCGGCGCGACCTCCAGGGCGAAATGCGCGGCGCCCGAGACGTCGGTTCGCGTGATGACGCGGTTCAAGTAGACGACCGGCAGGTTCGCGCCGTTGTCGGCCTTCACGGCCACGACGACACGCCGCAGCATCGGCGGGCACGAGACGGTGTACTCGGGCACCTTCGTTTTGTCGGCGAAGCGCGTGAGGCGGATGCTGGTCGGCTTCGTCGGCGACGTGAACGCGTCCGGGCACTTCACGACCACGTCGGTCGTCTCGCCTTCGGCGCCGTTCAACGTGAGCATCGCGCGGCCGTCCGGGTTCGTCGTCGCGAGCGTCTTGTTGTTCCGGCTGACCGTCGCGCCCGCGACAGGATGCCCCGGGTCGCTGTCGACACGGATGAAGATCTGAAAGGGCGGCGTCGGCGGCGGATCGAGATCTTTGCAGCCCGAGGCCGAGAGCGCCGCGCACGCCGCAGCGGCAGCGAGAAAGATCCTCATCGCTTGAACGGTACCGATCGCCCATCGCCGGTCAAGCGACCGCGCGCGCTCCGCCCCGGTGGACGTCGTCCGAACGGGTGACGCGGCACGCGGAATCGCCGCACGCGGCCGGTCGTACGAGCTGCCCGATGACGCGAACGAGCCACGCGAGCGCTCTCCTCTTCGCGGTGACGCTCGCGCCGGCCGCAAGCGCCTGCCGTGGCGCGCTCGCGCCTCCGCCGCGCCCGTACGAGGTCGTGGTCGTCGTCGAAGGCGATCCGGGCGAGCCGCTGGCGGGCGTCGTCTTCTCGCGCGAGGAACGCCCGCTCGCGACGACGGGTGCAGACGGCCGCGCCGCTCTCACGCTCGATGGCGTCGACGGCGAGAGCGTCGATGCGACCGTGCAGTGCCCGGAGGGCCACACGTCGCCGGCACGGCCGATCACCGTTCGGCTCGCGCGAGACGCGGCGCAGGCGGTGCCCTCCGTGAAGGTGCAGTGTCCGAAGACGCAGCGCCGCGTGGTCGTCGCAGTGAAGGCGGAGAACGGCCCGAACCTGCCCGTCGTGTGCCTCGGACGCGTCGTCGCGCGGACCGATGCGTCCGGCGCGGCGCACTTCGCGCTCGCCGCGCCGCCCGGAGGTCAGTTCCAGGTGACGCTCGACACGACGGCCAAGGAGAGCGCGAAGCTGCGCCCGCAGAGCCCGTCGATGCCGATCTCCGTCGGTCACACCGACGATGTCGTCGTCCTCGAGCAGAAGTTCGAGCGCGAGCCGACGACGCGGAAGAAAAAGGCGGCGGAGGCCGCGCGCCTTCCGAGCTGCCTCACGTGCGGAAAGACGTGACGCCCGCGCTCAGCGCGCGCGTTCCTTCGCCTTCGCGATGGCGGCGCTCGTCATGAGCTCGTGCTCCGACGGGTCCGCCCAACGGCGCTGCACGGCCGTCGAGAGCTGGTGAAGCGGGTCGAAGTAGAGGAAGAACTGGCCGGGCTTCACGCTGGGAGCCTGGTAGACGCTGATGCCCGTCTCGCGGTCGTAGTACTCGTACGAGTGCACGTCGCGCTTGCCGCCGCCGCCCGGGGCGTCGACCACGAACGTGGGCGTGTTGAAGCCGGCGGTCGAACCGCGCACGTGCTTCTCGATGAAGATCGCCGTGTCGACGGACGTGCGGAGGTCTTCGACGCCCTTCACGAGGTCGTGCACGTAGACGTAGTACGCGTGCACGTTGAGATGACCCATGCGCTTCACGAGCGTGGTCATCGTCTCGGGCGAGTCGTTCACGCCACGCTGCAAAACGCTCTGGTTGCGCACGATGATGCCGCGCTCCATGAGCTTGTTCATCGCGTCTTCCGTGATGCCCGTGATCTCCTTCGGATGGTTGAAGTGCGTGTGGAGCACCACCTCCTTGTGGAGCTTCCGGCCCTTCTCCACCACGCGCGTGAGCGCATCGACCCACGCGTGGTCGCTGAGGAGCTTCTGCGGCATGACCGCGGGACCCTTCGTCGCGAAGCGCATGCGACGGACCTGCGGGATCGCGAGCAGCGCGTCGCCGATCTCTTCGATCTGCTGCGCGCGGAGCTGATACGCGTCGCCGCCGGAGATGACGATGTCTTCCAGCTCCGGCCGCGAGTGGATGTACTCGAAGGCGCGCGCCCAGCGGTCGCTCGACACCTTCAGGCTGACCTTCTCGACTTCTTCCGTGTCGACGCCGACCGCATAGCTGCGCGTGCAGAAGCGGCAGTAGACCGGGCACGTGTCGAGCGCGAGGAAGAGCGCTTTGTCCGGATAGCGGTGCGTCAGGCCCGGTACCGGCGCGTCGGCCTGCTCGTGGAGCGAGTCGAGGTCGAGCTTCGGATGATCCGGCCAGAGGCGCGATCCCATCGGGATGAACTGGATGCGGAGCGGGTCTTCGTACGGGTTCTGCCAATCGATCAGCGAGAGCAGATACGGGCTCACGCGAATCGACATCGGCGCGCTCTTGAAGCCCTGCTCCGCGTCGGCGATGAACGCGGGGGAGACGAGATCCTGCACGGCGGCGAGGAGCTTCGCCGGATTCGTGATGGTGTTTTTCGCCTGCCAGTTGTGATCGAGGAACTGCTCCTCGCTGACGTTCGCGTACGCTGGAATGCGCTGCCAGAACGGCCCGCGGACGAGGTCCTTGTACGCCAGCGTGGACGGGTCCACCGGCGGCTTCTTCGGGACGATGGGCTCGTGGGCCAGCACGTGCAGCGCGCTCATACGCGCTTCATTCCACGGGAAATGCCGCGCTGCAACCCCAGCAACGGGCCCCCTCAGGCGAGGTCGCACTCGAAGGTCATGCCGGCGCGCCGCAGGCGCTCGACGAGCACCATCCCCATCGAAGACGCGGGGGTGAGAACGCCGTGACGCGCCGGGAGCGCGCCGCCGTTGAGCGCGAGGCAGAGGGCCGACTCGCCCAGCATCTTCGCGGTTTCTCCATATCCCGGGTCGCTCCGGCCTTCGACGCGGCCCGTCAAACGCAGAGGGCGGCTCGCGTCGTCTGCCTCCGTCTCGCCGACGAGGCGCACCTCGAAGTAGCCCCGCTCGCGCTGCTCCTTCGAGGGACCTTCGCCCGGCTTCGGGAGCACGCGATCGGCGAGGAGCTTCCGCGCGGGCGGAAGCATGAGGGCTGCAGCCATGCCGGCGAGCCCGGCCGTGGTCAGGGTGGCCGCGAGGAGCCCCTTTGGTCCGCGGCGGAAGCTCTGGGCCTCTGCGTAGCGGAAGCGCGGGCCGTACGCGCCGTCGAGGAGCGCGTTCGAGCGGCGAACGACACGCGTGTTGACGGAGGCCATGAGGAACGGCGCGGTCCAGCGCTGGAGATCCTCGTCGAAGCGGACGCCGCTCTGGTCGCGGCCGTCGGGCCCGCGACGCTTCGGGTCGGGGTCGAGCGCGTACGGGTTGCCGAGAACGCGGCGGAGCGAAGGGTCCTTCGTGAGGTCCTCCATGATCGCGACCATCGACGCGACGGTTCCGCCGCTGAATCCGCCCTTCATCGCGCCGGCGAAGCCTTTCACCCACGCGAGCTTCTTGCCCTCCTCGGCGGCGCGCGAGAACAGCATGTGCACGCCGAGGTCGAACGGGATCGAGTCGAAGCCGCAGCAATGGACGATGCGGGCACCCGTCGCGATCGCGCGCTCGTGGTTCTCGTCGATCGACGCACGAACGAACGGGACCTCGCCCGTGATGTCGCAATAGTGCGTGCCGTGCCGTGCACAGGCGGACGCGAGCTTGCGGCCGTGCCGCGCGAACGGGCCGACCGTCGTGCACACGACGGTTGCCTGCGGAACGAGCGCATCGAGCGACGCTGCGTCGTGACCGTCGGCGACGAGGAGCGGCATGTCTTCGAGGCGCGGGTCGATGGCCGCGAGCCCGCGACGCACGCCCTCGAGCTTGTCGCGACTGCGTCCGGCCAGCGCCCAGCGCAGATCTTTCGGCGCATACCGTGCGAGGTACTCGGCGACCAAGGTGCCGGTGAACCCGGTTGCTCCGAACAGGACGATGTCGTGTGCACGCGTGCTCATCGGTACCTCGTGGCGGCGCGCTCGAGGATGTCGGCGACCTGCCGAGCCAAGTCCGGCGGCTCGACGACGCGCGCCGCATCGCCGAACGACAGGACCCAGCCGATGAAGCTCTCGACGTTGACGAGCGGCACCGAAAGCCGGAGGCGCCCGTCGGCGCTCGTGGCGATGCGCTGGTCACGATGAATGCGCTTTGCACGTATCTCTTCGGCCACGCGCGCGTCGAATTCGACGATGGCACGCGTCTTCGAGGGGCGGCCGAGACCGAAGGCGCCGTGCACGTACTGCGCGACGTCGAAGCTCGTCGGGAGCTCGAAGTGCTCGGTCTCGCTCGCGCGGATCTCGGTCATCGATTCGAAGGCGATGACCTCGATGTCCGTCGTGCGGGTGGTGGCGCGGACGCCGAGCACGACGATCGAGCCCTCGTGCACCACCATCGCGTACGGATGGAACACGATGCGTTCCGCCCGTGGCTCCCCGGCGCGCGTGCGCGGGCGGAAGCGGAGGACGCGCAGATCGGCCACCGCGCGGAACAGCTCGTCCATGTCCTCGCCGCGCGCCGAGTAGGTGCGCTGCGGGGGCGGCAGCCAGAAGAAGCGGTTCTCGAGGCCGCGCTCGCCGGAGATTTCGCCGCGACCCTGCGCGCGAAAGGGAGTCTGCGCGACCTTCTCGATGTGGCCGAGCGCGAGATCCACTTCGTCGAAGAGAGCCGAGCCGCGGAGCACGTCGAGCGCCCGGCGCGTCGCGAGCAGCGCGTAGGCTTGCGCGCGACGGAGGGGCACCGCGCGACCGCGCTCGCTCGGCTTGATGCGCCAGAGATGGGCGCCGCCCGGGGTCGTCTCGATCGATTCGAGGTCGGTCGCGCCGTCGAGCTCGCGCAGGTAGCGGCGCACCGACCGATGGGTGATGCGCAGCGTGGTCGCGAGATCGTCCAACGTGAGACCGCGCGGCTCGTTCTCGAGCAGCTCGCGCAGCTTGTCGATGCGACGATGCTGCGTGAACCGTCCTTCGGGACGGCCGACCTTCGGAACGCGCGGCCGCGGGATGCGCGAAGGGAGCGTCGCCACGAAGGACCTCAGATCTTCCGCGCGCGCATCTCCGTCTTGTACTTCTGCTTGTACTGGTCGTGGCAGCCGCGGCACGACGCCTTGGCCGCCGCGAGGTCGCCCGCGCGCGCCGCGTTCGCGCCGTCGCGCGAGATGGACGCCCAGTTCGTGTATCCGGGAGGTGCGAACGCCGCGATCTTGTCGAGCACACCGGCGAGGGCGGCCGTGTCGCTCGTCATCACGGGAGGGTTCGCATTCGCCTTCATCCAGGCCTGCAGTGGGCAATCCGGGTGGGGCTTCGTCCCGCACGCGGCGTCGGCCGATGCTGCGGGCGCCGCCGAGCCTGCAGCGCTCGCCACGGCCGTCGCGCCGGCGTCTTTCGTCGGCTGGGTGCCCGGCGCGGTCACCGGCGCGGCGTCCGGGCCCCCGGGCGCCGCGGTCCCCGTCGTCGTATCGGCGCCGGAAGGCGACGCGTCGGGCACCGCGCTCGCGACGGCCTCCGTGCTCGCAGCGGTTGCGATCGTCGCCGCCGTTCCCGTGGTCGCTGCGCTCGCCGACGCCGACCCCGACGCGCCCGTCGGTTCCGTCTTCGCGCACGCTGCCAGGGCCGCGACGAGGAGGCTTCCGACGAGGGCGTGCGTGCGGGCGTGCATGAGGTCGCACTCTACACAAAAGAGGAGGAGCCATGGCGCTTCGCTTAAGCTGCGCGGTCATGGAACGAACCCTCGTGGAGCTCCTCGCCGCGAAGCGTGACGGCGGTGCGCTCGGAGGCGCGGAGATCCGCCGCCTCATCACGTCTTTCACCGACGGCACCCTCGCCGACTACCAGATGGCGGCCTTTTTGATGGCCGTCTACTTCCGAGGCCTGGACGACGCCGAGACCGTCGCCCTCACGGAAGCGATGCTCCACTCGGGGAGCGTTCTCGACCTCTCGGACGTGCCGGGCACGAAGGTGGACAAGCACTCGACCGGCGGGGTCGGTGACAAGGTTTCGATCTGCCTCGCGCCGCTCGTCGCCGCATGCGGTGTTCCCGTTCCCATGGTCAGCGGGCGCGGCCTCGGTCATACCGGCGGCACGCTCGACAAGCTCGAAGCGATCCCGGGGTTCCGCACCGACTGCTCGGCGACGGAGTTCGCGCGCATCGTGCGCGAGATCGGGACGTGCATGATCGGACAGACGAAGGAGATCGCGCCGGCCGACAAGCGCATCTACGCGCTGCGCGACGTGACGGCGACGGTCGAGTCGATCCCGCTCATCGTCGCTTCCATTCTCTCGAAGAAGCTCGCCGAGGGAATCGACGGGCTGGTCCTCGACGTGAAGGTCGGACGCGGTGCCTTCATGAAAGACGAGGAGCGTGCGCGCCAGCTCGCCGACAAGCTCGTGCGCGTAGGGACGCGCGCAGGCAAGAAGGTCGTCGCCGTGCTGACGCGCATGGATGCTCCGCTCGGGCGCGCGGTAGGGAACGCGAACGAGACGCGCGAGGCGCTCGAGGTCCTGCACGGGCTCGGCCCCGGAGACCTGGTGGAATGCACGATGGTGCTCGGCGCCGAGATGCTCGTGCTCGGTGGTCGGGCGAAGGACATCGCGGAAGCGACTGCGAAGCTTCGCCGCGCCATCACGAGCGGCGACGCCGTGCGCGTCATGGAGAAGATGGTGGAGGCGCAGGGCGGTGATGCCTCGGTCGTCTCGCAGCCGGCCAAGCTCGAGGTTGCGCGTGAGGTCGTCGAGATCGCCGCGCCTCGCGACGGCTACGTCACCGACGTGGATGCCCTCGCGATCGGCCTCACCGGCGTCGCCATGGGCGCCGGCCGCACGCGCGCGGATCAAGCCGTCGATCCGGCCGTCGGGCTCGAGATCGACGCGAAGCCGGGCGATGCGGTGAAATCCGGTCAGACCGTCGCGCGCGTGTTCGTCCGCAGCCGTTCGGCGGCCGATGCGATCGTCCCGCGCGTGGAGGCCGCGTTCGCGTATGGCGACGACCGGCCGGCGGCGCGTCCTCTCGTGGTGGACCGCATCACGATGTAGCGCGCGAGGCGCCTGACGCCGTGCGTCGTCCTTGCGAACGAGATGCGCAAGACGCGCGCGGATCGGTGCGCCGCGCAAGCTGGGCAGACGGCACGCACGTAGAACCGACTCGTGCGCATGCCCGTTTGCGCAATCACGGCGCTGCTCGCGTTGCTATTCCTTCCTCGGCGGGCTGATGCTTCACCGGCCCGCCGAGGGGAGAAGGATCGCGATGAGGACGACGCTGCGGAACGCGGTGGTCTCTTTGGTGCTGGTGGCGTGCGGCGCGGTGAGCGGTTGCTCGAGCGACGAAGAGGCGCCGCGCGCCTTCGAGAACAGGCCAGCCGCGCCTGTGCTCGAGAAGGATCCGGTGACCGGCACCGTCGATTTCTACGTGCCCGCCGAAGGCGAAAAGCCGGTGCTCCTCCCCGGAATGGACCCGGCGCAGACGGCGATCGACTGGATCGTCGCGAACGGTGACTTGCTCGGCGTGCCCGACGCACGCGGTACGTACGTGCCGGTCGAGGCATCGAAGGACGACGACGACGGCATGGCGCACGTGCGCCTGCAACAGATGGCCGGCGGCGTCGAGGTGTGGGGCGTCGAAACCATCGTCACGTTCGACGAGAACGGCGCCGTCGCCCTCTACGACGGGGCGTACGTCCCGAACCTCGACGCGATCGCGAAGACGCCGCCGACGGTGAGCGAGGAGGCCGCGCTCGCGAAAGCACAGGAGGAGGACCGCGCGCGCGTCGCCGGGGCGCTCTCGTCGTCGCAGCAGAGCACGGGTCTCGTCGTGCTCGTCGACGACGACAACGGCGATCCGCGTCTCGCGCGTCACGTCGTCACCGTGGTGATGACCGACAATGGCCCCATCGTCTCGCACACGTTCGTCGACGCGCTCACGGGCGAGATCCTCGACGCGTATACGGACGGCGGCGAAGAGCAGCAGCAACACCAGACGACCGGCGAGGGCTTCGACGGTCAGCGTCACAACGTGCTCGTGTTCGACGACGTCGGCGGCTTCACGATGGGCCGCCTCCCGACGAGCGAAAAGGGGCCGCTCTTTCCGGGCCGCTACGTGAAGGACAAGTGGCAGTACTTCACGCAGCCGACGCTCGAGGGCCCGTGGGACCGCCAGGCGATCAACGCGATGCTCAACGTCGAACGCTCCGAGCGCTTCTACGAGGACCTGAAGTGGAGCGGTCCCGACGACAAGCGTGGTCTCGTATGGCTCGCCGTCCGCTCGCCGATGGAGCGCTGGAATGCCTACGCGACGTGGGGCTACGACGACGGGTCACACCAGATCGAGTTCTCGCCGACGATGGATGGCAGGCGCTCGGCGGTGATCGCGATCGACATCGTCGCGCACGAGTTCACGCATCTCGTCACCTCGCACACGTCGAAGCTCGTGTACCGGCGGCAACCCGGCGCGATCAACGAAGCGGTGAGCGACATCTTCGGCGAGCTCGTCGAGCGTCGCATTCTCGGCGTCACCGACGCAGCGTTGATCGCCGGAACGGCGACGGGCGACCCGCTGCGTGACTTCCGACACCCGCGCCGGATCACGACGCGTCGCGGGGCGCCGCCGGATCACTACTCGAACGTCCGCACGCTCCCGAAGGTGCAGCGCCCCCACGACGAGAAGAACGACAACGGCTTCGTGCACACGAACTCGCTCATCGTGACGAACGCATTCGCTCTCATGCTCGAGGGCGGAGCGAACGACACGAGCCGCATCGCCGTCGAGAAGGGCATCGGCTGGGACAAATCGCAGAAGCTCTGGTGGAAGACGCAGCGTCGCCTGCTCACGAAGCGGACGAGCATCCGCCGCCTCGCGCGCGTGCAGATCGCGATGGCGCGCAAATCGAAGAGCGGCTTCTCGGGCGAAGCCGTCACGTGCGCGTGGGCAGCGGTCGGCGCGGTGACTCCGGAGTGGGCGAGCTCGAAGCTCGGCGTCACCTGCCCGACCGCGGAGACGAGCGCACGGGCGCCGCGCGATGCGTGCACGAACAAGCCGGACGGCACGTACTGCGCGGAGCACTCGTCGCTCGCGGGGTACGTGTGCCGAGGCGGTCAGGTCTCGCAGTCGCTGTTGTGCCCGCCGCCGAACACGCAGTGCCGCGGCGCGACGCCCCACGGGACGCAGCTCGTGTGCGACCTCTGACGCGAGCTCAGCGCGCGAGCGGGCTCGACTCGAACGCGACGAAGAGGAGGATGCCGGCGACGAGCGCAACCGCGCACGCGCCGGCGCGCCGCGCAAAGCCCCGGCGGGCGAGGCGGTTGCCCGAACGGCCGGTGAGCCCGAGGCCGAAGAAGAGGAGCGCCGCGGGCGCGAGATAGGGAACGAGCAGCGCGCCGTCGGGGGCCGTCGGCGTTTCGCCCGTCGAAGCGAGCGTGACCGTCACCATCGCGAGCGCGAGGAGCAGCATGACGGCGCCCGACAGCGCGAGCCCCCACGAGCGCGGACGCGCCCTGAGGCCGATGAAACCGAGCGCGACCGCGGCAGCGAGCGTGACGAGCGAGACGACGCCGCTCTCCGTTGCAGAGGAGCCGTCGAACGCGTGAGGCAGCGCAGCCGTGACCGAGCGACCGCCGGGCCGGTGCAACGCCTGGAAGAGCCCGAATGCGGAGCCTCCGGCGAGGGCCGCGGCGACAATCGAGGCGACGAGCCGGCCGAGCGTCGTAGGCTCGGCGTCGTCCGCCGGCCGCTGCGAGCGCGATGCGGACGGCCGCACGTGCGCGACGTCGAGCCCGGTCGACGCGACGGACCGAGGTCGCGCGGAGGCAGGTGCACGAGAGCTCGTCGCCGTCGCGAGCGAAGCGCCGGTGAGGTTTCGCTCGATCTGCATGTCGAGATCGTCGAGGTCGGCGGAGGCAAGCGCCGGCGGCGCAGCGACGGCCGCACGCGGGATGCTTTGCGGAGGAGGTGCGGTCGGCGCACGAGCGGCGGACGAAGGGCGCGCGCGCGGCACGTCGAGGTCGGGCACCGAAGCGAGGAGCGCAGACGTGTCGGCGGCGCGACCCGTCGCCCAAGCCGCGACGTCGGAAGGAGCGGCAGACGCGAGGGCTGCGGCCGTAGCCGCATTCGACAGCGCACGGGCGAACGCCTCGACGGTCTGGAAACGTTCATGGCGGTCTCGGGCGAGCGCCGTCGCGAGCACTTCGGCAACGAGCGCGGGCGCCGCCGAGGTGACCGTGCGCACGTCGGGGACGGGATCGTGCCGGACGGCGAGGGACGATGCCGATGCATCCGCGCGTGCGAAGAGCGGTCTTCCGGCGAGTAGCTCCCAGAGGAAGATGCCGAGAACGAAGACGTGCGCGCGGGCGTCGGGCGTCTCGCCATCGACCTGCTCCGGCGCGAGATATGCCGGGTGCGTGCGCCGTGACGGCGCGGCGTCGATGCTCCCGTCCGCGCGAATGTGGACGTCGCGCGGCGAGAGCGCGTGAGCGGTGCGCGAGGGATCGGCAGCGAGCACCCGCGCGAGGTCGACAACAACTCGAACCGCGACGGCGGCCGGCGCAGGGCGGCCTTGCGCAAGGCAGCCCTCGAGCGAGACGTCGTCTACGTTCGGCGCGCGCCCGTCGGTCACCCCCGTCACGCCGGCAGATATATCACTTGAGGCGCGAGCCGGGCGCCGCGTCGCCGTCGATGGTCGCGAGGCGAAGGTCTTCGGACGGGCCGCTCGCGAGCAGCATGCCGTGCGAGACCAGCTTCACCTTCTTGCCGTCGAACTCGGCGGAGCCGAACTCGCGCGGCGCGAGGTTCGCGACGACGATGACCTTGCGTCCAACGAGTGTCTCGGGCGTGAACGAAAGCGCGAGGCCAGCGACGATGGTCCGCGGCTCGGCTTCGCCGAGGTCGACGGTGAGACGAAGGAGCTTGTCCTTCTTCGGCACCTTCTCGCAGGTCTTCACGAGGCCGACGCGCAGATCGACCTTCGCGAACTCGTCGTAGGCGATCGTCGAGGACGCCTCCGCAGCGGCGGCTCCGGGCGGAGAAGGCGCCGCGGGCGGCTTGGCCGGAGCCGACGCAGCGTCGGCGGCGGGCGGATCGATCTTCGGCACGAGCTTCTCCAGAAGCGCCTTCTGCGCCTTCTCGTCGTACGTCGGAAACAGCGGACCGGCATGGGCGAGCGCGAGGCCGGCGCGCACCGCAGGCATCTTGAGCGGCCAGATGTCGACGCCGATGCCGATACGGACGGGCGGGAGCCCGAGCTGCGCGCGCATGGCGTCTGCCTTCGTCGGCATCGCCGGCCAGAGCATGACGCTCAGAGCCTCGAGCACGCGGAGGAGCCGCGAGAGGATCTTGTGCACGCGTTGCGTGTTGCCGTTCTTGAGCTCGGCCCACGGAGCCGCGCGATCGATGTACGTGTTCGCGGCGCTCGAGAGGCGCATCGTCTGCTCGAGCGCGAGGTGGGGAGCGATCTCCTGCCAGTGCGTGTACGCCGCGGAGACGCAAGACTCGTACGTCGTGAAGAGCTCGGCCTCGAGCGGCCCGTCGGTCGCGATGTCGTCGTCGGGGTGCTTGCCGTCGGTGTTCTTCGTGCAGAGGCCGATGACGCGCGAGAGCAGGTTGCCGACGTTCTTGCCGAGGTCGGCGTTGTACTTCTCGAGGAGCGCGGCGTGGTCGAAGTCGCCGTCCTGGCCGAACGCGATTCCGCGCAGGAGGTGATAGCGGAGCACGTCGGCGCCGAGCTCGTCGGCGAGCCGCAGCGGGTCGACCGCGTTGCGCAGAGATTTCGACATCTTCTGCCCGTCGACGGTGAGGAAGCCGTGGGCGTAGACGACGTCGGGCAGCTCTTCTTCCTTGTATCCTGCGCTCAGCAGGAACGCCGGCCAGAAGACGGTGTGGAAGCGGAGGATGTCTTTGCCGACGAGGTGGACGACCTTCGCATTCGGCGACCAGAAGCGCGCGAGGTCACCCGTGCCGAGCGCGCTCCGGTAATTGGAGAGCGCGTCGAACCACACGTACATGACGTGCTTCGGATTGCCCGGAACGGGGATGCCCCACGTGAACGTGGTGCGCGAGACCGAGAGGTCCTTGAGCCCGCCTTGGACGAACGAGAGCACCTCGTTGCGCCGCGTGGCCGGCTGAATGAAGCCGGGGTGACGTGCGTAGAAGTCGAGCAGCGGCTTCTGCCACTTCTCGAGCCGGAAGAAGTAGCTCTTCTCCTTCACGCGCTCGACGGGCGCTTTGTGGAGCGGGCAGAGGTTGCCGGGCTGCTCGAGCTCCTTCTCGGTCTTCAGCGACTCGCAGCCGACGCAGTACCAGCCCTCGTACTCACCCTCGTAGAGGTCGCCGTTCGCTTCGATCTTCTTCCAGAGATCCTTGACGAACGTTTCGTGGTCGTCGTCGGTCGTGCGGATGAAGCGGTCGGCGACGACGTCGAGCTTCGGCCACGCATCGCGGAACCGTGCGCTGATGCGGTCGCAGAACGCCTTCGGCTCGACGCCTTCCTTCTTCGCTTCGCGCTCGATCTTCTGGCCGTGCTCGTCCGTGCCCGTCAGCATGAACGTCTCGTCACCGACCACTTGGTGGAACCGGCGGAGCGCGTCGGTGACGATGGTCGTGTACGCGGTGCCGAGATGCGGCACGTCGTTCACGTAGTAGATCGGCGTCGTGACGTAGAAGCGTCCCATCGGGGGACGCGACGCTACCACAACGTCAGTGGGCGCGGCGCTCGGTACGCGGCCGCGGCGGCGGGTCGAGCGTCACGCGACAGGCGAGCGGCGCGTCGTCGAGAATGCGGCGCACGGCCATCATGAACGGGCGATCGATCGCGACGCGGACATCGCGCGGAGGGGGTGCCTCGGCCGGAGCCTGCAGGAGGCGCAGGTCACGCGTGAGCGCGCGTCCGAGCTTGCCGCTCGCCTCACGATGGGCGTTCGTCTCGCGCGGCACGATCGACGCGGGCATGGGAGCCACGAGGACGACCTCGGCGGCCCCCTGCCGGATCCACGTCGCCTGGTAGAGAGCGGCGGCTTGGCCCGTCGACTCGTGGAACATGAGCGGTCGCCACTCGAGCTGGCTCGTGAGGTCGAACGTGCGGTCGGCCACCGAGAGCGTCGCGCGGTCGAGGGCGATGGGAGAGCCTTTGCCGTCGCTCAGGAAGACGCGACCGAGCGCGTTCTTGTCGCGGCTCTCGACGTGACGCACGAGCGCCGCGGTCGCCGTCGTCGTCAGCGCTGCGTCGTGCACCACACCGTCGACGAGGTCGAGGTCGGCGAGCACCGCGATGCGTGCGAGCAGCTCGTCGTCTTGGTCGGTGCGCGTCGGGCCGATACGCGCGGGGATGTAGCGCGTCTGCGTCGGCGTGGTGAACGCGAGGAGCGCGATCGGACGGCCGTACGAGGCGAGGAGCGTCACTCCGAACGGCGCGTCCCACTTCACGATCGCCTTCGTGCCTTCGGGCGTCACGCGTGAGAGGCCGGTCGCATCCGCCTCGATGGTCGTGCCGCTCGCCTGCTCGGTGCGGCGCTTCCCGATCACGGCCCAGGCGACTCCCGCGAGCGCGAGGAGCGCGAGCACGATACGCAGCGTGAGCGGAAGCGGAAGATCCGGGAACGCGGCGAGACAGAGGCCGGCGACGCCGAGACCGAGCGCACCTCCGCGACGGCCACGAAGGCTCTCCTTCGGAGAGGCGTTCGCGACGACGAGGACGAGAGGCCAACGCTGGAGGGTCGAGAAAGGCCGACGCATTCCGAGAACCTCGTGACGGCGAACGAGCCGCGTATCTCTCGCGCCGGAGAGCCCCGCGCCTACAGAAAAGGCTTAGCATCGGCCCGAGCGCTCCGCCGACACGAAAAGGGCGCGCCGGTGAAGTCGGTCGGCGAAGGTGGGAGCGACGCACGGTCACGCGGCATGCCGCGCCTCGGCCCGCGCCGATGGTCACTCGCGTGGTCAGGGGCCGAGCGGGTTCGGATCGGTTTCGTCCGGCTGCCCGTCGCCGTCCGCGTCACGCGTCGGCGCCGGGAAGCCGACGACCACGGGGACGCGGCCCTCGAAGGCGTCGCCGAAGAACCGCAGCATGGTGTCCTGCAGCTCGCGATAGGGACACGGCACGGGGCGCGCATCTTGGAGGGCCGGGTCGATTCGGCCGCTCGGCGCGTTGTACGGAATGCGGTACGAGCGGTTCGCTCGCGAACGGACGAGGTCGTGTCCATGGACGGCGGGCGACGTCTGCACGAGGATCGCGGTCACCCCGGGCTTCGGCACGTCGTGGTACCCCTCCGGCGCGGCGGGGAGGATGGGCAGATCGATGCCGCCGCCGCGATACGGCATGCGTGCTGCGAGGTCGGCCATGCCTGCGTTCGGGCCGACGTTGGGCGACGCGAGCGCGTACCCGGCGGCGCGTGCGAGCGACTCGTTGCCTTCGTTCGCGACGAGCTCGTCGTAGACGACCTCGATTTGGAAGACGTTGCGCGGCGGAGTGGGCGCGCCGGCGAGTGGGGCGGGGTCGATGACGAGGCGTTTCGCGTAGGCGATCGGGTCCCCCGCTTCGACGATGCTCTGCGCGAGCACGACGAGGGGATGCGCCTCGGTGATCGGCGCGCCTACGATGCCGAAGTTGAGCGATGCGGCGAGCACGAGGTTCGCGTTGATGGCCGGACCGTGCGCGCCGATCTCCGTGATGATGCCGCCCCCGCCGACGTTGAGCGTCCATGCTTTGACGCGCGGCTCGATTGCGGCGGCCACGGCGCCTTCGATCGCGCCGAGTGAATCTCCGACGTACGCGATGCGCTCGGGGTCGACCTTCGGAGCGACGGCGCCGGTCGTCAGTGGCGCGAGATCGGGATTGCTGCGGAGGAGGCGGACGACTTGCGCCGTGTCGAGCTCGGCTTGCCGGAGCTGGTCGCGGAGGGCGCCGAGGTTCTTCAAGCTGCCGAACAGATCGAACGCGCCTGCGCGGCCGCCCCTCACGACGTCGCTGATGCCGTCGGGACCCTGGTACGTCGCGCCTGGCGCGTCCGCGAAGTCGGAGGTGGTGTCGACACGGTAGACCGGGTCGTTCGCGCGCGCGCCGAACGTGACGCTGTCGATCGCGACCGCGATGAACCCCTTCGCGGCGATGCGATTGGCGAGCGACAGGAGGTATTGGCGCGAGCCGCCGAGGCCGTGCTGGACGATGACCGTCGGATAGCCGGACGGCGGCATCGGCGCGGTGGGCACCGCGAACGTGATCCAGATCTTCGTCGGCGCCTCGGCGACGAAGTTGCCGGCGCCGTCCTTCGCGAACGTGCCGTGATCGAGGTCGTCGTACTTGCCGGGCCGGCTCCGGAGGTAGGTGGTCGCGGTGAAGACCGCGGTTCCGACCGCCGCGATCTTGTCGTGCGCGCGCACGGGGAGCGACTCGTCGGGATCGTCCGTGCCATCGGGGAGCTTCTTGTCCGCTGCGACGACGCCGAGCCAGTCGTCGAGGGTCGCCGTGAAGCCTGCCGGCAGCGGCGCGGCGGACTTCGCAGCGAAGCGCGCGGGCACCATGGGGGCGACGACGGCCGGGTCCCACGAGAGCACGGGAGGCGGCGCAGACTCGAGGGCCTCGCGAGCGGCGTAGAGCTCGCGTGTGACGTTCTGCGTGGTGTACGGCGCGAGGCCGATGATCGTCGCGCGGTCCGTCGCGAGCGCGGGGCCGAGCAGCGCGACGACGGCGTCGTAGGCCGCGGTGTAGAGCGGCGCGAGGCCGGAGGACGGGCGACGCGTGAGGAGGTCATCGAGCTCGGCGGAGCGACCGATCGTCGCGCCGCCTTCGGCCTTCACGCGGCTCGTGAGCACGGCCACGTAACGATGGCCTTCTTCGAGGACGATGCCGCGTGCGGGACCGACACCGACGAGGAAGCGCCCGCTGTCGAGGTCGCGTTCGTCGGAGACGGTGGCGCGGCACGCGATGCGCGCCTTCGCGGGATCCGTCGCCTCGAGATCGAGGAGGAAGACCGAGCTTCCATCCGCGACGCACGCTTTCTCGTCGGCCGGCAGCGTGGTGACGTCCACGTCCGCGCCTTTCGGGTCGCCATTGTCGCTCGCGGGCTTCGCGTAATCGTCGACCGCGAAGAGCGCAGGTGCGATGCGCGAGAAGCCGTTCAGGCGACCGAGCTGCTCCGCGACGAGCTTGCCGTTCGAGGGGAACGTGCGCTCGAGCGCGAGCGAGGAGGTGACTTTGCCGTCCGCGAGGTATGCGTCCGAGGGGAACGGGACGTCGAGGAAGGCAGGCAGGGCGGCGCCGCCGGTCCGGAAGCGAACGACCTTCGAGACGATGGTGGAGGGGTCGTCGCCGGATGCGTCGTCGCCACATGCTGCCGCCGTGGCGAGGATAGAGATGGCGAGGAAGGCGAGCGGCGCGACGCGTGCGAGGCGGCGGAGGAGCATGCGGCGGGGAGGGTAGCAGCGGAGGGAGGGAGGGGGAGAGGGGGGAGGGGGAGGGGGCTGCCCGGGCGGATGCGGATGCGGATGCGGATGCGGATGCGGATGCGGATGCGGAGGCGGAGGCGGATGCGGATGCGGATGCGGAGGCGGAGGCGGAGGCGGATGCGGATGCGGATGCGGATGCGGATGCGGATGCGGATGCGGATGCGGGATGCGGATGCGGATGCGGGATGCGGATGCGGGCGCGGAGGCGGAGGCGGAGCCGGCCGCCGGAACGGATGCGGCTGCCCGCGCTGACGCGGACGCGATCGCGGACGCGGAGACCCACGCGGAAGGCGATGCGGATGCGGATGCGACGACGCACGCGGGACGCGGAAGCGGAAGCGGCGATGCACGCGGGTGCGTACGCGAACGCGGAAGCGGCGACGCACGCGGATGCGGATGCGGACGCCGATGCGCCGAGGCGGCGCTTGTAGCGGCAAGGAGGGGGATCGAGCGCGCGGAAGCGGCGCGCGCGAGATGGCACGGAGACGGCCACCGGGCGCTCCGCAAGTGGCGTGCACGTCTTTGGTCGTGTAAGAACGCCCGAGCTTTACGGGAGGACGGGGAAGATGCGCATTCGAGGGATGCTCTTGGCGGCGTCGGCGAGCTTCGTGGCCGCTGGCTTCGCGATTCAGGCCTGCGGCGGTGACACGAGCGCGGATCCGCCGGCGGTCGAGGCGGGAGTCCCGGAAGCCGGCATCGCGGACACCGGCCCGAAAGACACGGGCGCGGACGCGAAGGACGCTGCGCCGCCGTGTGACCCGAACGCTGACTTCACGACGAAGATCCCGGACGCCTCGATCGCGGACGGCGCGTCGACGACCGGCCTTTGCGCCGCTTGCGCGAAGACGAAGTGCAAGACGGAGCTCGCCGCGTGCAACAAAGATTGCCCGTGCCAAAACCTCGCGAGCGGCGCGCTCGATTGCTTCGCGAAGTCGCAAGACCTTCTGAAGTGCGGCTCGGGCTTCTTCGGCGCGAACTCCACGACGCAGAACATCGGCCTGGCGATGTTCGACTGCATCCGCGACGAGTGCAACGCGGAGTGCGCCGCCGACCAATTCGCCCCCGACGCGGGCGACGCGGGCGACGGCGGGTGATCTCGCGCCGGGGCTGATCTCGCTGCGCGGGGCTGACCTCGCCGACGGGGCTGATCTCGCGCGCGGAGAGGCGGAGGCGGTGCGGTGTGTCGCGCGACGCGCAAAAGCGATCGCCGTCGCCGCGCCGGGATAGGGCTCGCGGCGGCGGTTCCTTCGGATGACGAGCCGCGCCGTTTCGGCGCTTCTCCAATCCGGTCGCGTCGAGAATACCGTGCACGCCGCGGAGCCCCGGAGGCGGCTGCTCGGCTCGCGTGACCCGCGGCATCGGTCCGTCCGTCAGCGTCGGCGTCCGCACGCGGGACGCGCCGTCGCGGATGTGCACGCGCGCCGCCGTGCGTCCGTGTTCTTGCGGCCGCACGTCGAGCTCGGCGGAGGCGATCAGCGGCGCGGCGCGGGGCGTTCACTCGGGAGCAGGAGGCCGTGGCGCTTCCAACCCTCGCGCAGCATCCATGTTCGTAAGGGCGGTTTCGTCCACGTCGTCACGTCCGGGAACGTGAAGACGGGGACGAGCCAGCCGTCGAAGTTCGCCGCCGAGCTGTGCCGATCGACGACGTGCCCGAACGTCACGTCTCCATGCTTCTTGTAGTTCTGGAGAACGTACGAGAGCACGTTGCGGACCTCGCGCGGCGAGGTCAGGTCGCGCGCGTGATAGCGGTCCGCCCAGACCTTCCCGCTCGTGCGCCCCAGCAGTTTGTTGAGCTGCTTGGCGAACGCGATCACGAGGCCGCTCGTGCCCGAGCGAAGCGACGGCTTGTCCTCCGCCTCGAGGATGACGTGCAGGTGATTCCGCTGAATCGAGTACTCGACGACCTGGAAGTCGCGCGCGTACGTCCGCTTCTTCTGTCGATTGAGAATACGGACGAGCATCGCGTGCACGCGCTGCTGCCGGAACGAGGGCAGGTTATCGCGGGCGCGTAGCGTGACGTGAACGGGGTAGCTGTCTTTGTGCAGCGGCCGGGTCCGATGAGGCACGCGCTTCGTGCCGCGCCGCTTGCCGCCAGCGCCGGGACGCGCGCCGCCCCACGACGGCTTCACTCCCGTGGAATCGGCGACAACGCGCATCTCGAGCTGATCGCCGCGTCGTGGGCGCCTGCCATTCGGGCCGTCGAACGCACGGACGCGCGACTGCTTCTTTGCGGGCGGCGCCTCGCGCGCCAGCACGCGGCTGTGCCGCTGGCACATCGGTGCCGCGGACGTGTCAGGCGAGGAGCGGGACGGGAGGCGCATCTTGAACCGGGGCGACAGTATAGGTTTTGATCCCGCCCCCCGCAAGGGCTCGGCTGAGACTTCGCCATCCCGCCGTGGTCGTCCGCTGCGGCCTCGGGGCGCGCGGACGGGTTCGGGGCGGCGGCAGGCGGCAGGCGGCAGGCGGCAGGCGGCAGGCGGCAGGCGGCAGGCGGCAGGCGGCAGGCGGCAGGCGGCAGGCGGCAGGCGGCAGGCGGCAGGCGGCAGTTGAAGAGGCAGAGGCACGAGGCAGAGGCAGGCACGCGGCGGCGCGAGGCGGGACGCACGAGGCAGCAGCGGCGGCCACTGGTCTTCGGCGCTCGCGCGGGTCGTGCCGCGGTCCTCGGGCCGTGATCGGCGGTGGCGCCGAGTGCGGGTCGCGGCCGCGCGATTTGTGGCTGCTGGTCTGCATCTCGGCTTCCGAGCTGCGAGCGGCGCAGCGTGTGGCGGCCCTGCCGTGCCTCTGGGCGATGACGCGGGCCGCCGCTCGCCGCGGCGCTGTCCGGTGTCCGCGACCCGCTCTCCGCTGCCGCTCGTCCCACACCGCGCGTGCTCACGGTGCGCGTGCTCGCCGCTCACTGCGCGTGCTCGCCGCTCACTGCGCGTGCTCACCGCGCGTGCTCGTTGCGCCGCTCGTCGCGCCGCCGCTCGCCGCCGCGCGCTCGCCACCGCCGCTCGCCCGGCCGGCCGCCGCTCGCCCGTCGCGTCGTCGTCCGCGGCGCCGCTCCGGCCGCCGCGCCGCCTCACGACCGCCGCTGCCCCGCCGCCCCGCCCGCCCCGCGCCGCTTACCGCAGCGTGCGCGCGCGATGTGAGAGGGACCACGGGGATAGGCGCGAGCCCGATTCGCCCGCTTGGGCCGTGGAGGCGCCCGTCGTGCGTTCGGCGCGCGCGGCTGCCACGGCGATGGCGACGGCGACGGCTTCGCGGTCTTCCGTGCGCACTTCCGGGTAGCCGAGCAGGGAGTCCTTGTTTCGCTCGATGAAGCCGGTGTCGTAGTTGCCGGCGACGAAGTCGGGATGCTGGAAGAGCTTGTCGTGGAAGGCGAGGTTCGTGCGGATGCCCGTCACGACGTACTCGGAGAGCGCGCGGCGCATGCGCGCGACGGCACGCTCGCGCGTCGGCGCCCACACGGACAGCTTCGAGATCAGCGGGTCGTAGAAGCTCGAGATTTCTGCGCCCGGGTACGCGCCGCCGTCGTCGCGCACGCCTGGCCCCGACGGCGTCACGAGACGTTCGATGCGGCCCGGCGAAGGCAAGAAGCCGTTCGACGGATCTTCCGCATAGACGCGGCACTCGATGGCCGCGCCGCGCGACACGAGGTCCGTCTGCGTGAACGGCAGCTTGTTGCCCTGCGCGACCTCGACCATCTCGCGCACGAGGTCGTGACCGGCGACGAGCTCCGTCACCGGGTGCTCGACCTGGAGGCGCGTGTTCATCTCGAGGAAGTAGAAGCTGCCGTCGTCGGCGAGGAGGAACTCGAACGTGCCGGCGCTGAAGTACCCGACCGCCTTCGCTCCCTGCACGGCGATGGCGCCCATGCGCGCGACGAGCTCGCGCGATGCCGCGGGCGATGGGGTCTCTTCGACGACCTTCTGGTTCCTGCGCTGGATCGAGCAGTCTCGCTCGAACACGTGGACCATGTTGCCCTCGCGATCGCCGAGGACCTGGATCTCGACGTGGCGCGGGCGGATGATCGCCTTTTCGAGATAGACGGTGTCGTCTCCGAAGAACTTCTTCGCTTCGGAACGCGCGCGCTCCCACGCGCTGGCCATCTCGCTCTCGTCGTTGACGAGGCGCATTCCCTTGCCGCCGCCGCCCGATGCTGCCTTCAGCATGACGGGGAAGCCGATCGTCTTCGCGGCCGCGATCGCCTCTTCGGTCGTGTCGCACATCGCGCCGGGCACGATGGGAACGCCGGCTTCGGCCATCTTCGTGCGGGCGGCCGTCTTCGACCCCATCTGGCGCATCGCGCTCGCGGGCGGGCCGATGAACGTGATGCCTGCGCGCTCGCACGCTTCGACGAACTCGGGGTTCTCGCTCAGGAACCCGTAGCCCGGGTGCACGGCATCGCAGCCGGCCTTCTTCGCGACGGAGACGACCTTGTCGATGCGGAGGTAGCTCTCGCTCGCGGCTGCAGGTCCGATCGGATACGCCTCGTCGGCCATGCGCACGTGAAGCGCGGCGCGGTCTACCTCCGAGTAGATCGCGACGGCGGCGATCCCCATCTCGTGGAGAGTGCGGATGACGCGGACGGCGATCTCACCGCGGTTCGCGACGAGGACTTTCTTGAAGGCGCGTGCCATGAGCGGCGCCGATCGTTACTCCGGATGGCGGCATCCCGCTAGCGGCTACTTGGCGCCACGCGCTCCCCGCAGTTTCACAGCTTCGGGCCGAAGTTGTAGCTCGCGTTGAAGTGCCCGAGGAGCGCGTCGTACGTCTTGCCGTCCTCGATTTTCACGAACAGCTCGTCGTTCGTCGAGTTCGCCGACTGCGTGAGGTTGTGCGATCCGGTGAACGCGATCTTCCGCGGCTGCGTCGATCCGTTGTAGCGCGCGTTCACCAGAACGAGCTTGTCGTGCGTCTTCGTCTTGTGAACGGGGATGCCCGCGCGCTTCAACTTCGCGAGCTGCGCGTCGTGGACGTGGTTGCCTCCGACCCAGACCTTGCAGCCGTCTTTCTTGAGGGCGATGAGACGGTCGACGACCTCGCTCCGGCTGTCGAAGATCATCGATTGCGACGTGCGAATGCGGCAGTCCTTCCCCGGCTCGATGGCGGCGAGCCTTCCGAGCACGACGTCGGCGTTCTGGTTCGGCGAGGCGAAGACCGTGGTGCTCGACGCCGCCGATGCGAACGTGCCGCGCTTTTCGTCGCCTTCGAGGAAATCGTTTCCTGGCGCGTGCGTTTGGTTCCAGAGCTTCACGAAGTAGCCCTTCTCGAACTGCTCGTAGAGCGTGCGGTCGCCGTACACGGTCACCGTGTTGTTGAAGCTCTTCGCGCCGGTCGCGTACGTGAGGTTCGCCGAGCCGAACCACGAGACCCACGACTGCAGCTTGCCCGTGCCGTCTTTCGTCTTCGAGAACAGCGCGAGCTTCGAGTGCATGATGCTGCTCTTCGCATTGGAGATGCAGCCACCGACCTCTCCGCCGCTCGTGACGTTCCCGCACCAGCGGTGACGATCGCCGAGCGCCTTGGCGAGCGCTTTCGGCGTCTCGTCCTCCGACTTCCAATCTTCGCCGTTGTGGACGACCCGCACCTTCACGCGATTTCCGACGGCGCGAAGGATGGCGCGCTGCACCTTGTTCACGGTGATGCTGTGGACGGCGATGTCGATCGATTCGCCCGCCGGCGTGTCGTCGATCATGCGAACGAGGTCGTCCAGGATCGCCATGTCTTGATCCGGCGCGGCATCGGGCGCGGGCGGCGTGTTCGGCTTCCGCGGATTCGTGAAATGCGTCTCGATGCGAACGCCGCTCGCGAGCGACGAGGCGACGCTCCCCTGGGGCTCGGCGGCGCCCGGCGCGTCGTCGCTCTCCGGCGAGAAGTCCTCCGTCTCGTCGTCGGCGTCCTCGCCCGCGGGAGCACACGCGACGAACGCGAGCGTCGATGCCAGGAGCGCGAGGCGGGCGAGCTTCATGACGAGCTCTCGAGCACGCGCCGTACCCTGCCGTGGGCGAGCCGGCCGGTGCCCCGAGGCGCCCGAGCTGCCGCGAGCCGTGCGCAAGATGCGCAGGTGCCCGCGCGACGGTGGCCCTTGCCGCCGGTCGCGAGCGGATCGAACCTGTCGCCCATGACCTCCCCGGCCCCCGAAGGGCTCATGCCCGGCGTCTCCGGCGGCGAAGAGCTCCTCTTCGCAGGGCGGCCGGCCCTCGTTCGAGGCATCGGCGGTCTCCTGCTCGCGATCCTGACGCTCGGCCTGTCGCTCATCGTCGCGTGGTTCCGCGTGCGGGACGTGCACTATCGGATCACGACGCAGCGCATCGTCGTCGAGCGTGGGCTCTTCTCGAAGAGGATGGAGCAACTCGACCTCTATCGCGTCGTCGATTACGTCGTCGAGCGCCCTTTCGGTCAGCGGCTCGTCGGGACCGGCAACATCGTGCTCGAGGCCATGGACAAGACGACGCCGGAGCTCCGCATCGAGGGGCTCCGCACCGACGTCGTCGCGCTGTACGAGCGACTCCGCTTCGCGACCGAGCAAGAGAAGAAGAAGCGCGGCGTGCGCGTGCTCGACATCGAGCCCGCGGGATGACGGAGCGTCGCTCGCGTCCAGGCGAGAGCCTCTCGTTCGACTTCGGCCTTCCGTCGTCGACGCCGACCCCGACGCCTAGGCCGGCGTCGACGCCGTCCCGTCCACCTGCGCCTGCGGTTGCGCCGCCGCCCGCCGCGCCACCCGCACCCGCGCTGCCCGCCGCACCCGCACCCGCGCTACCCGCACCCGCGCTACCCGCACCCGCGCCCGCACCACCCGCGCCGCCCGCGAAGCAGGAGCCCGTCGTCCTCACCATCGGTCAGCTCGGACGCATGCTCACGCGCACGCTCGAGCGGAGCTTCTCCGATGCCGTGTGGGTCGAAGGCGAGGTGGCCGGCGCGCGCCCGGCGCCGAGCGGACACCTCTACTTCTGCCTGAAGGACGAAGAAGAAGAGGCCGTCGTCGACGTCGTCATCTACCGCACGAACGTGTCGCCGCGCGCGCGCACGCTCGTGCGGGACGGCGCGCGCATCCGTCTGCGCGGACGCCCGACGTTCTGGACGCCACGTGGTCGCCTGCAGTTCGTCGGCGACCGCATCGAGCCCACCGGCAAAGGGGCGCTTCTCGAAGCGCTCGAAAAGCTGAAGCAGAAGCTCGCCGCCGAGGGGCTCTTCGCGCCCGAAAAGAAGCGGAAGCTCCCGCACGAGCCGCGCATCATCGGCGTCGTCACGAGCGCGGCCGGCGCGGTCATCCACGACGTGTGCAAGGTGGCGTTCCGGCGCGGTGGCGCGCGCATCCTCCTCGCCCCTGCGCAAGTGCAGGGCTTCGGCGCCGCCGAGTCGGTGCGCCGCTCGCTCGCCATGCTGCAGCGAATCCCCGAGGTCGATGTCATCATCGTGGGCCGCGGCGGCGGCTCGCAGGACGATCTGCTCGCCTTCCACGACGAGCAGCTCGTTCGCGACGTCGCGGCATGCCGGGTCCCCGTCGTCAGCGCGGTCGGCCACGAGACCGACATAACCCTCGTCGACTTCGCGGCAGATGCCCGCGCCGCCACGCCATCGCAAGCCGCCGAGATGGTGGTGCCCGACGCGCTCGCACGTCGCCGCTTGCTCGAAGAACGTGACCTCCGGCTCCGTCGCGCGATGCACGCGCGCATCAGCGAAGAGCGCGCGCTCGCCGCCGAGCTCGAGGCGCGCTTCCGCGACCCTCGGCTCCTCATCGCCAGCGCGCAGCAACGCGTCGACGACGCCGTTGCCCGCCTCGGCAGGATCGTCGGACGACGCATCGCCCGCGAGCGCGAGACGAGCTCGCGTCTCGGCGCCCGGCTCGGCGCTGCTCATCCCCGCGAGCGGATCGCGCGCGACGCCGGCCGCGCTTCGCAGCTCGAGGCGCGCCTCGTCGAACGCATGCGCGCTCGCCTCGTCGAGCGAAAGTCCGAGCTCGCGCGTCTGGACGGCCGGCTCCTCGCTTTCAACGCTCGTGCAGTCGCCCATCGCGGAGAGCTCGCCGAGCTCGCGGCAAGGCTGCACGCCATGAGCCCGCTCGCCGTCCTCGCGCGCGGCTACGCCATCGCGACGCGCACGCGTGACGGGCACGCGGTGCGCGCAGGAGACGAGGTCGCGCCGGGCGAGCGCGTCCGCGTCCGCGTCGGTCGCGGCGGCTTCGACGCGGAAGTCCTGACCGCGCACGCACGCGAGCCCGGCGACGAGGGCGACGACGCATGAAGGCGCTTCGCTTCGCCGTGATCGGCTCGCCCGTCGTGCACTCGAAGAGCCCGCGCATGCACGAGGCCGCGTATCGCGCGCTCGGCATGCCGCACACGTACGAACGGCTGGAGACCACCGACGCCGAGTTGCCGTCGCGCGTCGAGGCGCTGCGTCGCGGCGAGCTCGACGGCCTCAACGTCACCGTCCCTCACAAGCGGCGCGTCCTGTCGCTCGTCGACGAGGTGCACGCGAGCGCGCGTGCGACCGGCGCCGCGAACACGCTCGTGCGTACGCCGGAAGGCCGGATTCGGGCGCACAATACCGATACGCCGGCGCTCGCCGACGAGCTCGCGCAGCTCGCTGGTCGTCGCGACGCGTTCCGGGGCCGCTCCGCGGTCGTGCTCGGCACCGGCGGAGCCGCGCGTGCCGCGATCGTCGCCCTCGCATCTCACCTCGGCGTCGCGCGCATCATCGTGCGCGGCCGTGCGCTCGGTGAAACCGCTCATGCCGTCGCGTACGTGCGCCAGCTCGACGCGCTGCTCGCGGCAGGCGGAGGACCCGGCGTCGCCGTCGCGCTCGGCGCGGAGGGGCTCGAGCCGCCGCAGCGTGAAGACGACACGCTGGGCGCCGTCGTGCAGGCGACGAGCTGCGGGATGAGCGGTGGGCCGCCGGGCGCGCTCGTGGCCGAGGCCGTGAAGTGGGCGGAGGTGCCGAGCGACGCCGTGGCGATCGACGTGGTCTATGCGCCCGAGGAGACGCCGTTCGTCGCGGCGGCGCGCGCGCGCGGGCTTCGCACGGACAGCGGCCTCGGGATGCTCGCTCGGCAAGGGGCGCTCGCGTTCGAGCTGTGGCTCGGTACGCCGCCTCCGCTCGACGTGATGTTCGCGACGCTCCGCTGAGACCGCTCTCGCCCGCTCGGGTTTGCTACACACACGGCGTAGCCAATGAGCGAGCGCCCCTCGACCAGCCCCGGGCAGACCATCCGTCAGGTCGCCGCGACGAACCTGCACCGCCTCGGCTACAGGCGCATCGTCCAGCTCCTCGTCTATCTCATCATCATCCCGACAGTGTTGATGCTCGCGCTCGGCATCATCCTGATGTTCCTCGAGTCGCGCATCAACCTGCTGTTCGGGATCCTCCTCGTCAGCTTCGTCGCCGTCGTCGTCACGGGCGTCGTCCTCGTCCTCGTCTTCGTTCGTCGTGAGGCGAACCTCTCCGAGCTGCAGGCCGACTTCGTCTCGAAGGTGAGCCACGAGCTCCGAACGCCCCTCACCGCGATTCGCTTGTTCGCCGAGACCATCGAGCGTGCAGGCGACGACGAGGCGACGCGCAAGAAGTGCACGACCCTGCTCGTCACCGAATCCGAGCGGCTCACGCGCCTCATCGAGCGCCTGCTCGCGTGGGGGCGCATGGAGGCGGGGCGCAAGATCTACGAGCTGCGTCTCGAGCAAGTGACCGACATCGTGGACGACGCCGTGCGCGCGTACGAGCCGCGGCGAGACCTCGCCGCAGACCTGGACCTCGAGGTCACGGTCGAAGCGCCGTTGCCGCCCGTCGTGGTCGACCGCGCCGCCATCGTCGATGCGCTCGTGAACCTCCTCGGCAATGCGCAGAAGTACGGGGGCACGCCGCCCGTCGTGCGTCTCCGCGCGCATCGCACGCCGAAGGGCGACGTCGCGCTCGCGGTCAGCGACAACGGCGAAGGCATTCCGCGCCCCGAGCACCGGCGCATCTTCGAGAAGTTCTACCGCATCGACGATCGGCTCTCGCGCACGAAGGAGGGCTCCGGGCTGGGGCTCGCGATCGTGAAGCACATCGCCCGCGCGCACCACGCGCGTGTCATCGTCGACAGCGAGCCGGGGAAAGGGAGCGTGTTCACGCTCGTGCTACCCGCAGCGCGCACCGACGCTGCGCGCGCGCGCAGCAGCGCAGACTCGACCAGCGACGAGGTGACGGAGACGGCGGGCTGAGAAACGCTGGCGCGCCGGGGAGCGTTCGCGGTAGATGCGTCGGTGAAGGCGATGGACGCGAATCGCAAGGCCGGACCGCTCGCGGGTAAGCGCGTTCTCGTCGTCGAGGACGATCCGAGCATCGCGATTGGGCTCCGGATCAATCTCGAGAGCGAGGGCTACGCCGTCGAGCTCGCGGAGGACGGCGAAGCAGGCCTCGCGCTCGCCCGCGGCTCGAACCCGGACCTCATCATCCTCGACGTCATGCTGCCGAAGAAGAACGGGCTCGAGGTCCTCCACGACCTCCGCTCGGAAGGTCGCGTGATGCCGATCATCATCCTCTCCGCGAAGAGCGCGGAGGTCGACAAGGTCGCCGGCCTCGAGCTCGGCGCCGAGGATTACGTCGCGAAGCCGTTCAGCCTCGCCGAGCTCCTCGCGCGCGTGCGCGGTGCGCTCCGCCGCGCGTCTGCAGCGTCGCCCTACGAGAAGAAGCGCGGCACGGTCTTCGGAGAGGTCGAGGTCGACGTCGCGGGGCGCAGCGTCCGGCGGCGCGGCGAGCCCGTCGACATGACCGCCCGCGAGTTCGACGTGCTCATCTGCTTGATGACCGAGAAGGGCCGCGTCCTTTCGCGCGACGACATCTTCCGGCGCGTGTGGGGGCCGAATCATCACGGCACTCCGCGCACCGTCGACAACTTCATCCAGCAGCTCCGCGCGAAGCTCGAGGCGGACCCGCAGGAGCCCGTTCACATCCAAACCGTGCGCGGCGTCGGTTATCGCTTCGACGGCTGAACGCGGGATCGTTTCACAAGGAAGGCAGCGGCAAGCGCGATGGATCACAACCTCCTCCGACAATACCTCGCGACCGTGTACGACCTGCCGAGCGGCAACGGTCCGCTGCGCGTCTCGATGGACGGCGACGTCGTCGTCGATGCTTCTTCGCTCCCCGACCTGCTTCTCCGGCCCTTCGCGATCCTGACCGCGTTCAATCCGCGGTCGATGCTGCTGCCGCGCAAGGTGAACGACGGGCGGCACGCCGTGCTCCGCGACTTGCTCATTCTCGGTTGCTACCGCGTCGAGCAGTGCGTCGGGTACGAAGAGGATCCCGAGGGCACCTGGCGCGAGCCTTCGTGGCTCGTCCACGACATGAACCGCGACGAGGCAATCGCGTTCGGCCGCGTCTTCCGTCAGAACACCATCGTCGTGAACCGCAATGCCCGCCCCGAGCTGATCGTGACCGACCCGACGTGCGACGAGGTCGCGCGCACGTTCGTCGGCAACTGGCGCGTCCGGGCGTGACCGCGCCTTTCCGGGGCTGAGTCCCTCGTTCGGACACGGGAGCTGGTCTCCGGGCGCGTCGGCGCTATTATCATACGTATGATAATAAACCTTGCCGCCGTCCCCCTGCCGAGCTGGGCTCCCGCCGTGGCGTGCGCGCTCGTGCTCGGATGCGGGCATCGCAGCCCGTCCAGCGAGACGTACCAAGGGGTGGTCGAGCACGAGGAGCGGCTGCTCGCGTTCGAGGTCGGCGGGCGCGTCACGCGCGTCGCGGTCCGCCGCGGCGATCACGTCGATCCCGAGGCAGTCGTCGCGGAGATCGACGATCGCCTCGAACGCCTCGCGCGGGCGGCTCGCGTCGAGGAGGCCGAGGCCGCGCGTGCGGAGGTCGCCCTGCTCGAGGCAGGAGCGAAGGGCGAAGACCTCGGCGCCCTCGCTGCGCAGCTCCGAGGCGCACGCGCTGCACGGGACCTCGCCGCGAAGAGCAAGGACCGCGTGCAAGCGCTGTACGAGGCAGGAGCGGTCGCGCGCGCCGAGCTCGATCGCGCCGATGCGGAGGTCGCGCGGGCGGACGCAGAGTCCAAAGCCGCCGAGCAACGGCTCGCTTCCCTCCAGCGCGGCGCGCGGAGCGAGGAGATCGCGCGAGCGACGTCGCGCGCCGACGCCGCGCATGCCGCCGTTGCGCTCGCCGACGAACGACTCGCGCGTCACGTGCTCCGTGCGAGAGACGCGGGCGAGATCGTCGACGTCCACGTCGATCCCGGAGAGCTCGCGGCGGCCGGCGCCCCGGTCGCGACCGTCGCCGACACGACGCGGCCGTACGTCGAGGTCTTCGTACCCGAGCAAGACCTCGCCGGCGTGCGTGCAGGCACGAAGGCGACGGTGACTCTGGACGCAACACCGCACGACGCGTTCGCGGGCACCGTCGAGCACGTCGCGACGCGCACCGAGTTCACTCCGCGGTTCGTCTTCAGCGAGCGCGAGCGCAAGAACCTCGTCGTGCGCGTGCGGATCCGAATCGACGACCCCCAGCGGCGAGCGCATGCAGGCGTGCCGGCGTTCGTGAGCATCGCGCGATGAACGCGGGCCCGGGCACGATCATCGAGACCGAGCACCTGGAGCGTCGCTTCGGCTCCTTCGTTGCCGTGCGCGACGTCTCTCTTCGCGTCCGTCATGGCGAGATCTTCGGCGTCCTAGGCCCGAACGGCGCGGGCAAGTCGACGACGATCCGGATGCTCTGCGGGATCCTCGATCCGACGGGTGGTCGCGGCACCGTCGTCGGCTTCGACATCGCGCGCGAAGCCGAGCGCATCAAAGAGCGAATCGGGTACATGACCCAGCGCTTCAGCCTCTACGAGGACCTCACCGTGCGCGAGAACCTCGCGTTCTACGCCGGCATCTACGGCGTGCCGCGCGAGGGTCGCCGGAGGCGCATCGCCGACGCGCTCGAGATGGCCGGTCTCGAGGCGCGCTCGTCGCAGCTCGCCGGCACGCTCTCCGGCGGTTGGAAGCAACGCGTCGCCCTCGCCTGCGCCACGATCCACGAGCCCTCGCTGCTGTTCCTGGACGAGCCCACGGCCGGTGTCGATCCGGTGAGCAGACGCGAGTTCTGGTCGCGCATCCACGCGCTCTCCGCGCGCGGGACGACCGCCCTCCTCACGACGCACTACATGGACGAGGCGGAGCGGTGCCATCGCCTCGCGTTCATCTTCCGCGGGCAGCTCCTCGACGTGGGCACGCCGGACGAGATCGTGCGTCGTCGCGAGCTCGCCGTCGTGCTCGCGGACGTCGACGACGCACCTCGTCTCGGCACGCTGCTCCGCGGCGCGCCCGGCGTCGACGAGGTCTCGCACCTCGGCGACGTGCTCCGCGTGACGACGCGCGGCGGCGCCGACCCCGAGGCGCTCGTGCGTGCGGTGGCGGCGCGGGCCGGCATCGCCGTGCACGGAGTACGCCCGTCGCGGGCGACCGTGGAGGACGCGTTCGTCGCGATGGTCCGCGAGGAGGAATCGTGAAGCTCGGGCGCGTGCTCGTGGTCGCGTGGAAGGAGCTCCTCCAGCTGCGGCGCGATCGGCTCACGCTCGCCATGATGGCGGCGCTGCCGGTCGTGCAGCTCCTCCTTTTCGGCTTCGCGATCGACAACGACGTTCGCCACGTGCCGACCGTCGTGTACGACCAGGACGACAGCGCAGAATCGCGTGATCTCGCGCGATCGCTCGAGGCGACCGGATGTTGCGATCTCGTCGGCCGCGTCGACGGCTACGAGGCCATCGATCACCTCCTTCGGGCGGGAAAGGCGCGGGTCGCGCTCGTCGTGCCGCCGCGGTTCGCCTCCGATGTGACGCGTGGTCGGGGAGCGCAGGTGCAGCTCGTCGTGGATGGCTCCGACCCGCAGACCGTCGCGAGCGCAACGAGCACGGCGGCATCGCTCGTGGCCGCGCGGTCGGCGCAGCTCGTCGCGTCGCGCACGCCGGCGGCCGCGCTGCGAGGACCCCTGATCGCCGCCGTGCCGCTGATTCGCTACAACCCGGATCTTCGTACGGCCGTGTACATCGTTCCGGGCCTCGTCGGCGTCATCCTCACGATGACGATGGTGATGCTCACCGCGATGGCGATCGCGCGCGAGCGGGAGCGCGGAACGCTCGAGCAGCTCATCGTTTCTCCGGTTCGCGGCGCCGAGCTCGTCGTCGGCAAGATCGTTCCGTACGTTGCCATCGGCTACGTGCAGATGGCGCTCGTGCTCCTCCTCGGCCGAATCGTCTTCGACGTGCCGGTGAGCGGGTCCGTCGTGCTGCTCTTCGCGCTTACCTTCTTCTTCATCGCGGCGAACCTCGCGCTCGGCTTGTTCTTCTCGACGATCGCGCGGACGCAGCAGCAAGCGATGCAGATGTCCTTCTTCTTCCTCCTGCCGAACATCCTGCTTTCGGGCTTCATGTTCCCGTTCGAGGGGATGCCGCGGCCGGCGCAGTGGCTCGCGCAAGCGCTGCCGCTCACCCACTTCCTCCGCATCGTGCGCGGCGTGGTGCTGAAGGGAAGCGGCGCACGCGAGCTTGCCGGCGAGGTCCTCTGGCTGTTCGTCATCCTCGTCGTGCTGACCGGGTTTGCTTCTGCGCGATTCCGTAAGAAGCTCGTCTGAATGGCCCGACCGGCGAGCGACATCCGTGCGCGGCTCATCGAAGCCGCGCGCGCGCGGTTCCTCCAAGACGGAGTCGACGGGGCGTCACTCCGCACGATCGCGAGTGACGCGCGCACGAACGTCGGGATGATCGTGTACTGGTTCGCGACGAAGGACGACCTCTTCCTCGCGGTGGTCGAAGACGTCTACGCACGCCTGCTCGGTGACCTCGAGAGCACGCTGGAGGGAGACGCGCCGCTGCGTGAGCGTCTGTCGCGTGCGTTCCAGCGCATCGCGAGCGGCACCGACGAAGAGGCCGATACGATCCGGCTCGTCGTACGCGAAGCGCTGCTCGTTCCCGCTTCGCCGAGGTTCGCGAAGGTGCTCGGCCGGTTCCGCCAAGGACACCTCGCGCTGATGGCGCGCGTGCTCGGCGACGCTGCCGCGCGCGGAGAGCTCGACGCGAAACGGCCGCTCCCGCTGACGATGATCGCGACGTTCGGCATGGGCGCCCTCCCGCAGATCATCCGCCGCGTCGCCGGCGGCGCGCCTCCGTTTTCGCTCCTGCCCCCGCCCGAGGAGCTCGCCGAGCACGCCGTGGATCTGCTCTTCGGTGGCATCGGTCCGCGTGCGGTACCGCGCGAGAAAGAGAAGGAGAAGAAGAAGAAGGAGAAGGAGAAGAAGACGACGACGCCGAAGAAGGCCCTGCGGTCGCGGCGTTCGCGCTGAGCGGGAGCGTCAGCGCGCGTTCATCACGGGCACGTCGCTGTCGCGCACCGCTGGCCCGCGTGCATCGAGCGCCGTCGTCACGAGCAGCATGCCGAGCGCGCCGATGACGAGGCCGACGAAGAAGTAGCCGAACGCCTCGAGGGGCACGGGGACCCACGCGGGCACCTCGAAGACCGTACGCGGCGTGCGCGTCCGCTGCGTCGGAGCAGACCGCGCGAAGTCCGGGGGCGGAAACGCCCACGACGATTGCGCCCGCGCCATCGTCGCGGGAGGCGGCGGCGGGACCGGAAACGGGAGGACCTGCGTGTCGCCTTCGTAGTCGTCGATGCGTGCGCTGGGGGCGAGCTGCATGGGGTTCCTCCCACGTGCTCCTCCAATCCGTGTTCCAAGGTGGGCTGACCCGGGCCGGCGCGACGTTCCGCGCGCGTTGCGCAAAGTCGTGCGCATCGTGCGCGAACGAGAGACGAGCCGCCGCGCGAGCGCTCCGGCCGCGCGATCCGTCAGCCCGCGTCCTTCGCGCAACGCAGCCCCGTCATTCGCAGCTTGAAGCTCGGCGGATGATGGATGCGGTTCGTGCTGCGGAGCCCGCCCGCGGGGTAGTTGTACGCGCCGCCGCGGATCGACTTCTCGCACTCGGTCGGGATCGGATTCGACCCCGTGAAGCCCTGCTTGCCTTCGGCGCGCAGCTTGTTCTGCGCCTGCACGATCTCGTCGCACGAGCCGGGTCGTCCTTCGCCCGCCGTCGCGCGCGTGTACGCGAGCGGATCGTAGTCGTCCTCGATCCACTCCCAGACGTTTCCCGCGAGATCGTCGTGTCCGTACGGCCCTCGCCCGGTCGGGTGCGTGCCGACGTCCTCCGTCGCGTTCGTTTCGTAGACGGTGCGCTCGTGCGTCGGAGCTTCGTTGCCCCACGGATAGCGTCGGCCGTCTTCGCCGCGCACGGCGCGCTCGAACTCCGCCTCGCGCGGCAGGCGCTTGCCGCGCCACGTGCAGTAGTCGCGCGCGGCGAACCACGACACGCCGACGACCGGCTTGTTCGGTCCCTTGAAGAGGCCGCCGAACGTCGCGAGGATCGCCGGGTCCGGCGGCGGGCACGCGCGCGCAGCCACGCACTCGTCGTACGCGCTCTGCGTCACCTCCGTTCGGTCCAGCCAGAACGCTGCGAGGGTCACGGGATGCGCCGGGCGTTCGTCTCCCTCGCCGCCTCCGTCTTGGCCCATCGTGAACGTGCCGCCCGGGACGAGCAGCATGTCGGAAGGCGGAGCGCCCGCCTCGACGCGCGCGGCGACGGCTGCGGGCGCGGCATCGCCGACGGACGGCGACGCGAGCGACGCGTCCGCGGGCAACGCCGCCGCGGTATCGGGTGCATCTTGCACGTGTTCCGCCGCATCCGGCGCGGGCGTCACGCCGCTCGGCGCCGGCGCCGACGTCCGGCAGCCCGCCAGCACGGCCAGCACCGCCAGGCCCGCGCCGAAGAGCCCTGCCGTCCTTCCGAGACGCACCCGCCTGCTCACCTCGAGGAATGTGCCTTCTCGCGCGGCGGAAGGGAAACTCGTCCGCGACGGTCGCTCACGATTTCCGGGCCGCGTCCGGGGCGTGGTAAAGGCGTGGGATCGCTTGGCCGTGCCGCTCATCTCCGTCCAGAACCTCGTGAAGCGCTACGGCGCGAAGACCGCCGTCGACGACCTCACGTTCGAGGTCGGCAAGGGCGAGGTCGTCGGGTTCCTCGGGCCGAACGGGGCCGGCAAGAGCACGACGCTCCGCATCCTGGCCGGCTTCCTCGGGATGACGAGCGGCAAGGTCACGGTCGCCGGGCACGACATCAAAGACGAGAGCTACGAGGCGCGGCAGAAGATCGGGTACATGCCCGAAGCGGTCCCGCTCTACCCGGAGATGCGCGTCGCCGAGTACCTGCAGTTCCGCGCCGAGCTGAAGCGCGTTCCGAGGCGCGATCGCGGCGCGCACGTCGACGAGGCGATGCAGAAGGCGAGCGTCACCGACGTCGCCAACGTCCTCATCGGCAACCTCTCGAAGGGCTACAAGCAGCGCGTCGGTCTCGCCGATGCGCTCGTCGCGCGCCCGCCGCTCCTCGTGCTCGACGAGCCGACCGCCGGTCTCGACCCGAACCAGATCCGCGAGGTCCGCGACGTCATCCGCGAGCTCGGCAACGAGCACACGGTCCTCCTCTCGACGCACATCTTGAGCGAGGTCGAGGCGAGCTGCAGTCGCGTCGTCGTCATCGCGCGCGGCAAGCTCGTCGCCGAAGGAACGACCGAGTCGCTGCTCGACCGCGCGCACGGCCGCGGGTCGCGCGGCGCGGGGCTGCGGCTCGTGGTTCGTGGTTCGCGCGAAGCGGCGCTCGCGGCGGTCCGGGCCGTCGACGGCTGCAAGCCCATCCTCGACGGAGCGGCGCCGTCGGGCTACCGCGACGATGCCTTCGTGATCCGTTGCACGTGGGCGAAGAAGCTCGCCGACGTGCCCCGCGCGACGGAGCAGATCGTGGCCCGTCTCGTGGCTGCCGACTGCTTCGTCCGCGAGGTCACGCCGATCAAGAGCTCGCTCGAGGAGGTCTTCGCCGAGCTCACCCGTGACGGCGTCGCGCCGGAAACGGCGGGCGACGACGATGCGGACGCGAACGCCGCCGAGGAGCACGCGTCGTGACGAGCTTCTGGCCGATCTACAAGCGTGAGCTCTTCGCGTTCTTCGTGACGCCGCTCGCCTGGGTGCTCATCACCGTGTTCCTGCTCGTGCAGGGCATGCACTTCTTCCTGCTCGTCGATCACTTCGCGAGCCTCGGGCAAGCGGTCAGCGACCAGTCGCCGCTCTCCGCGTTCTTCGGCAACACGATTCTCCTCTACCTCGTCCTCTTCCTTCTCGTTCCGCCGATGACCATGCGGCTCTTCGCGGAAGAGCGCCGGAGCGGCACGATCGAGACGCTGATGACCGCGCCGGTCTCGAGCTGGTCGGTCGTGCTCGCGAAATACGCCTCGGTGCTGACCACCTACGTCGCGATGTGGGCGCCGACCGTCCTCTATCTCGTCATCCTGAAGCGCACCGGCGAAATCGATTGGGGCGTCGCCGGCGCGGCGTACCTCGGTGTGTTCCTCGTCGGCGCGGGCTACCTGTCGCTCGGCCTCCTGATGAGCGCGATCACGAAGAGCCAATTCCTCGCGCTCGTGATGACGGCTCTCGTCGTGCTCAGCCTCTTCATCCTCGGCGTCGGCGAGTTCGTCACGCGCGAAGGCACGTTGATGCACGACATCTGCTCGCACGTCTCGGTCTGGGCGCACATGAACGACTTCGCGCAAGGCCTCGTCGACTCGCGCCGACTCGCCTTCTACGGCGCGCTCATCGTGCTCCCGCTGTTCGTGACCGTCCGCGCCGTCGACGCGTGGAGGTGGGGCTGATGGCGAACGAGCGTCGGCGCTTCCTCGGTCTTCCGGCCATCGACGCGGCGCAGGCGTCGCAGCTCGTCGGCATCGTTGCGGCGATGATCGTCGTCGTGCTCGTCAACGTCGTCGCCGCGCGGCGGTACACGCGCTGGGACTGGACGCAGAACAAGCGCTACTCGCTCTCGCCGGCCACGGTGCAGACGCTGCACGATCTCCCCGATGGCGTGCAGGTCTGGGTGCTCCTCGGGCCCGCCGATCCGCTCGAACAGAGCGTGAAGCAGCTCCTCGTCGCGTATCAAGCCGAGACCACGAAGCTCGACGTCCATTACGTCGACCCCGACAAGGACACCGTCGCTCTCGAGGACGTGCGGAAGCGCTTCAAGATCGAGACGGGCCGCACGGAAGACGGTCATGTCGTGGCCGACGCCGTCGTCGTCGTCGCGCGCGCGGACCGCCACTGGTTCGTGACGAGCGCGGACATGGTGGAGGTCTCGAGCTCCGACGATACGCGCGTGAAGCCGCGCGAAGAGCGGGCGCTCACGGGTGCCATCCGCAACGTGCTCGGCGGCACGAAGACGCGCGTCTGCTTCACGAGCGGCCACGGCGAGATGAGCCCGCTCGACGTCGGTGAGCACGGCGCGGGCATGCTCAAAGACGTCCTCGACAAGGACAACTACGAGGTCGCGGTCCTCGACGTCTCCGCGCCGGGCGCCGTCGACCCGTTCAAGGGATGCGGCGTCGTCGTGATCGCCGGCCTGCGCGGCGCGTTCACGAAGGACGAAGCAGAGCGCCTGCGTAATTACGTGCTGGCCGACGGCAACCTGCTGCTGGCCGCAAGCCCGGTCCCGGGCGACACGGAGAGCGGTCTCGTCCCCGCCGGCCTCGAGCGCGTGCTCGCGCCGTTCGGGATCGCCCTCGACGAGGACCTCGTCGTCGAAGAAGAGGCCGAGCTCGCGTTTCCGGGCGCGGGCGGCATCCGCTTCGTCGCGCAGCCGCGCCCGCATGCGGTGACCGGCGCGCTCGTCCGGTCGGACAGCGCGCGAGAGGTGCCGCGGGTCGTCGTCCACTTCGCCCGCTCGATGCATCGTGCAGGCGATGCGAGCGCGGCCGTTCCGCAGGATCTCCTCACGACGTCGCCGAAGGCGTTCGGGCTCACCAGCATCGTCGGCGCGGCCGATTGGAAAGACACTCCGCACAAGCGCCCGGGTGATCTCGCGGGCCCGCTCACGATCGCGATGGCGAGCGAGCGGCCGAAGTCGTCGCCCTCGCTGCCGCACGGGCCGCGCGTCGTGGTGGTCGGTACCGCGAGCGTGCTCACCTCGCCGACGTTCCGCGAGCCGCTCCCGGTTCGTGGCGGGGCGCTTCTCGTCGAGAGCGCCATCTCGTGGCTCGCCGCGAAACCGCAGGTGCTCGACGTGCCGGAGAAGGCGGCGGTCGCTGCGGGCATTCGTATCGACGAAGAGTCGCGCGCCACGATCCGCCGCTACGTCGTCATGTTCATGCCCGCGACCGTCGCGCTGCTCGGCGTCGCCATCGCGCTTTTCCGCCGCTCGAGCGAAGGGAAGAAGCGCGCTCCGAGCCCGAGCGCAAAGCCGAATGGCGACGGCGCGACGAAGGACGACGAGCCGACGAAGGCAAAGCCGAAGAAAAAGAAATGAAGAGACACGCGGCGACGATCATCCTCGTCCTCGTCGCCATCGCGCTCGGCGTCTGGCTGTGGACCGACCGCGACCGCGTCACGGAAGGCGAGCGGAAGCGTCGCGAGAACAGCGTCTTCAACGCGTGGCGGCGTGAAGAGCTCTCGCGCATCGTCATCGCCCATGACGGCGAGACCATCGTGCTCGAGCGCGACGCGAAGAAGGACGCAGCGTGGCGGATGACGTCGCCGCGCGAGGAGCGCGCAGACGTCGGCGCCGTCGAGCGGCTGGTCACGACGCTGGAGTTCGCGAACGTCGCCCGGAAGGCGTCGCCAGGGACGACCGGTACCGGGCTCGAGACGCCGCGCGCGAACGGCGAGATTCGCATGGGCGCTCTCGTGACGCGCTTCGCGCTCGGCGGCCCCTCGCCGCGTCCGGAAGGCTCGAGCTACTTCCGCATCGGCGACGAAGCGCCCGTCGTCGTGTCGCGCGAGCTCGCGACGGCGCTCCTCGCGCCTTCCGACACGTATCGGGACCGAACGGTCGTGCCGTATCTGTCGCTCGATCTCGCGCGCTTCGAGGTGAAGCACGCGGAGGGTGGGTTCGTGCTCGAGCGCGCGAACGAGCTCTCGTTCCGCGTGGCGGATCGCGGTGTGCTCGCGTCCCGGCGGGCGATCGACGCGGTGTGGGCGGCGCTCGCGGAGATGCGCGCCGAAGCGTTCCCGAAAGACGCCGACGCGGACCGGCTGACCGCCGCGCCGAAGCTCACCATCGCGATGACGCCGAAGGATCCGAGCAAGCCGCCCGCCGAGATCGTCCTCGGCGATGCATGCCCGGGGCATCCGGCCGACATCGTCGTGCTCCGGCGCACGCCCACGCGCGTGGCGGCATGCGCGCCGAAGGGCGTCGTCGACGCGCTGCTCGCGAAGCCCGACGCGCTCGTTTCGCGGCGGCCGTTCTCCGTCGCGATGGACGAAATCGAGGAGCTGCGACTCGAGCGGATCGCGCCGTCGGACGCGGGAGCGGGAGCTCCGGCCGCCATCGAGCTCGCCCGCAAAGGGAGCGGGTTCCACCTCCGCGCTCCGGAGGACCGCGACTTGGACGAGGCCGAGGCAGACGCCGCGACGGAGCTCGTCGCGCGCGTCGCGGACTCGGATGCGGTGAGCGTGGCGCGTGGAGGTGCACCGTTCACGGCGGCCGCGCGCGCCCGCGTACGATTCGCCGAGCGCGAAGAGGTGGTCGAGGTCGGCGCCGTCGAGAACGGACGCGCGACGCTCCGGCGGCTCGCCGACGATGCACGCCTCGAGGTCACCGCGGCCGTTGCCCGTCGCTTCGTTCCGCGTGCGACGTCGTACCGGCCGCGCCGCGTGCTCGCCGGTGAGTCGCGGCGCGTCGTCCGGGTCCTCTTGCGTTGCGGCGTCGCGCAGGAGCTCGTCGATTCCGGCGAAGGCTTCCGTCTGATCGAGCCGAAGGGCTACGAGACGGACGGCACGATCGTACAGCTCGTCGACGCGGTGGTACGCGGCCGGATCGATCTCTGGGTCGCCGACGAAGACGACGGCACGTTCGGCCTGACCCCGAATGCCTGCCAGATGGTGTTGGGCTTCGAGGGCGGCAACGCGCCCGTCACGATCACGCTCGGCGCGGAGGGCGACGCCGGCGTCTACGGCAAAGTCGATACGCGACCTGGCGTCTTCGTCGCTCCGCTCTCGCTCCGCGAGCTGATGGGGCGCATCTTCGTGAGCCGCGCGTCTCTCCGGACGGAGGCAAGCGCGATCGAGCGTGTGCGCGCCACGAGCGGGGGCCGCCCGACGACGCTCGACGACGGAACGCTGCGCTCGGTGGCTTCCGGGCTGCTCGCCGACCAGGTCGTGGCGCTCGGGCGCGCCGCGGTCACGGCGCTGCCTCCCGCCGACGTCGTCCTCGAAGTGACGCGTAGCGAGGTCGGCGCGCCGCGGAGGATCGTGTGCCGGCCCGCGGATGCCGCCGGCAAGAGGCGGTGCACCGCGAGCGATGTCGATGCGGTGTTCCTCGTCTCGAGCACGCGCCTCGCCGCGCTCGATCCCGCGCGGGCGGGCGCGGACGGGGGGGCCGATGCAGGCGCGGATCCCGGCGCCGATGCGAGCGCCGACGCGGCGCGCAGTCCCTGATTCCTTGCGCGCGAATGGCGGCCGCGATAACGAGTTGGGCGTGGCAGCGCGTCCGGTCGTGAAGTGGGCGGGAGGGAAGTCCCGTCTCCTCGACCGGCTCATGGACCGGATGCCCGCGGGCCCGTTCGACACGTACGCGGAGCCCTTCTGCGGAGGCGGCGCGATGTTCTTCGCGCTCGCCGCGCAGCCGGTGCGTCCGTTTCGGCGCGCGCTCCTCTCGGACAAGAACGAGGAGCTCGTCGCGCTATACCAAGCGATCAAGGCCGACGTCGATCGTCTCATCGTCCTCGTGCGCCGCTACCAGGAGAAGCACTTCGCGCTGCCGGTCGAGGCCCAGGCCGAGCACTTCTACGCGGTACGGAAGCTCGACACGTCGGCGATGACGAACCCCGAGCGCGGCGCGCGCCTCTTGTTCCTGAACAAGACGTGCTTCAACGGGCTCTGGCGCGTGAATGCCTCGGGGCAGTTCAACGTGCCGTTCGGCAAGTACAAGAACCCGAAGATCTTCGACGAGGAAGGGCTGCGCGCAGCCCACGAGGCGCTCGCGTTCGCCGAGATTCGCTGCACCGACTACTCGTCGGTGACGCGCGAGCTCGAAAAGGGCGATTTTGCCTACTTCGATCCGCCCTACATGCCCGTGTCGCGCACCTCGAACTTCACGCGGTATGCGGCCGAAGGGTTCGGATGGGAGCAGCAAGTGGAGCTCGCGGCCGAGCTGGCGCGGCTCGGCAAGCGCGGCGTGAACGCAATGCTCTCGAACGCATGTACCCCGGAGCTCGAAGCCGTGTACGAAGAGCACGGCTTCCGCGTTCAGAAGATCCGCGCGGCGCGCGCCATCAACTCCGATCCGACGAAGCGCGGCGACGTCGACGAGCTGGTCGTCACGAACTACGGGGAAGCGCGTCCGGCATCGCGCCGCGGACGTGCGCGCGCTTCGGCGCCTCCGGCGGGCGCCTCCGAGCGGCGCGGCGCGCGCAGAAGGGCAGCCGTGTAGATGACGACGGGCGACGACGACTTCGGCGATCGGCATTCCCACCGGCTCGCGCCAGAGGAAGTGATCCGCGTCAAGGTCAAGGCGGAGCTCCGCAAACGCCTTCGCGGCGTTCGGAAGACCACGCCGATCGAGGCGTGTGAAGCGCGTTCGCGGCTCATCGTCGATCGGCTCGACACGCACGAGGCGATGCTCGCGGCGAAGCGCGTGGCGTTGTTCTGGCCGATCGTGACGCGTCACGAGGTGGACCTCCGGCCGCTCGATGCGCGGCTTCGATCGCGCGGTGTTCGCGTGGCGTATCCGGCCATCGACCCGGAGACCGGGACGATGACGCTCCGCTACGTCGACGACCCGAGCGCGCTCGAAGAGCAGGGATACGGGTTCATGGAGCCGCCGGCGTCGGCGCCCGACGCGGTGGACCTCGAGGTCGTGATCGTGCCGGCGATCGCGGTCGACCCCGCGGGGCACCGCATCGGGTACGGCGCCGGGTACTACGACCGCACGCTGCCGCGGTACGTGCCGCCCGCGGTCTCGATCGCCGTCGCGTACGACTGGCAGCTGGTCGCCGAGGTGCCGGCGACGGAAGGTGACGTTGCGTGCATGCACGTCGTCACCGACGCGCGGACGATGGTCGCAGCGGGCGCGAGCCCTGTCGCTCCGCTGAGCGGCGGCCCGCCTGGCGGCCGCGACTAGTTGCCGCCTCGCAGGCCAGGACGGCCTTTCGCCTGGCACTCGGCGCAGGTGCCGTACATCTCGTGCTTGTGGCTGATGAGCGCGAAGCCGTGCTTCGTCGCGATCTTCTCCTGCATCTCTTCGATCTTCGGTTCCTCGAACTCGATGATCTTCGCGCAGCTCGTGCAGATGAGATGGTCGTGGTGCGACTCTTCGTCCGCGAGCTCGTAGCGCGTCAGCCCGTCACCGAATTTTCGTTCGAACGCGACGCCGCACTCCGTGAGGAGCTTCAGCGTTCGGTACACGGTGGCGTAGCCGACCTTCGGATCCTGCTGGCGAACCTGAGCCAGAAGCTCTTCGATGCTGATATGATTTGGGGCTTGGAAGAACGTCTCGACGATGAGCTTCCGCTGATCGGTCGAGCGAAGACCACGCCGCTCCATGTGCTGACTGAGTAGCTCGCGGAAGTGTTCGAGGTTCGGGCTGGAATCTGCCGCCGAACCGCGCGCATCCTGCACCGGCTTCGCTTTCACGAGCACCTCTGCCGTCCGATCCGCAGCCGCAGCGACTGCTTCGCGTTCGCCCCGCCCCGCCCGATGCTCCTCTGCCGCGCCCGCCTCGAGCCCATCTCAGACATGTCGCGCCCCCATCCTCCGTCGTCAAGTCGGAACGGCGCCGTGCGGCTCGCTCGTTCCTCCTTCGCGCCTCGCGCGACGTGCCGCGGACTGCTCGCCGCGCTCGCGCTCGTCAGCGCTTCGCTCGTCCGGCCTGCCGATGCACGTGCGGAAGACGCCGATCCTCCCGCGGCCTCGGCGGGCTCCGACGCGGGCGACGCGCCGAGCATCCGCTCGAAGACCGACCCGGCTCCCACCCCCCGCGAGCGGCCGCCGGACCCGTCGGCCGCGAACCGCGCGGTGTCGGATGCGACGGCGACGGTGACCGGAGCAGGGCCGGAGGGCACGAAGACGCCGCGCGTGCAGCTTCGTTACAACCTCTGGATCGACGTGCCGGTCACGGTCGGTCTGGCCGCGGGCATCCTCGCGTGGGGCTTCATCAAGCCGAGCCTCGGGAACCGCACCTGCACGATCTGCGACGGTCCGGGGACCGACGTGAACGCGCTCGACGACTTCTTCCGGACGACGTTCGTGCGTCAGGACATCGGACCGTCGGCGACGATCAGTCACGTGATCTCGTACGGCGTCTCACCGGTCGCGGGCGTCGCGCTCGCGTTCGGCGTCGCGGCGGCAGATCGTCGCGCGAACGAGGCGCCGGTCAACGCGCTGCTCGTCCTCGAAGCGTCGGTCGCGGCCGTCGTCGTGAAGGAGATGATCACGGCCGCCATCCGGCGCGAGCGCCCGCAGGTTCACGCGCTCGAGGGTGACGCGAAGCAGAAGGAGATCGACGAGCAGAGCGATCCGCTCGAATCGTTCCCGTCCGGGCACGTCGCATCGATCATGGCGATCACCGCGTCGAGCGCAGTCATCGCCACGATGCGCGGGTACAAGCTCGCGCCGGTCATCTGGATCGTGGGCTCGACGCTCGCGGGCGTCGTCACCTATCTCCGCATGGCGGCGGATCAGCATTACTTCACCGACAACCTCGTCGGCGCGGCCATCGGCACGGGCGTAGGCGCAGCGGTGCCGCTCCTCTTCCATCGCCCCGTCGCGAGCACGCCCGACAAGGTGGGCGCGCTGCCTTCGTCACGACCGATGCTCTCCACGATGCCCGTCCAGGGCGGCCACGTGGTGAATGTCGGGTGGGCCTGGTAGCGGGCGCGAAGGCGCGGGATGCGTGCGCGCGCTCAGGGGCGTTCGACGGGGAGGCCTTCGGCTTCCCACGCCAGGATGCCGCCCTCGAGAAACGCCATCGGCGTGCCGCTCTCGGTCATTCGCTCGGCGAGCTCTTTGGTCTTCTCACCCGCGCGGTCGTAAAGGACGGGCTGCCCGGGCAGCATGAAGATCTCGGCGAGACGCGACTCGATCTCGTCGCTCGGGAGGCTCTTCGCACCGGGGAGATGCGCGCGGCCGTAAGCGGAGGCATCACGAACGTCGACCGCGACGACCGCACCCTGCCGAAGGAGCTCGGCGAGCTCGCGCGGCTTCAGCGCGCCCTCTTGGCGGGGGAGGAACGGCTCCACCATCGCGCGGAGCTGCTTCTTTCCGAGCGCGCCGACCTGCGCATCGGCGAGGCGCTGCTCGGCGAAGAGCATGAACGTCGGCACCGACTGGATGCGCAGCTGCCGCGCGAGCATCTGCGACTTGTCGATGTCGACCTTCACGACGCGGAGCTTGCCCTCCATCTCCTTCGCGAAGGCCTCGACCTCGGGCGCGATGGTTTTGCAAGGCTGACACCACTCGGCCGTGAACTGCACGAGCACGGGCACCTCTGCGAGGAGCACCTGCTGCTCGAAGTCACGCTCGGTGACGTACGGGATCGAGCCCTTGCCAGAGCCGCCTGCGCCCGCGCCGGAGGGAGCGCCCGGGCCTCGCGAACCGCCGAAGATGTGCATCGCGGGACCATCCGTAACCCATCCATCGGCGGCTGAGAAGCCGGCTATCACCCGGTATTTCGCAGCCCCGCAGCCACCCCGTTGATCGTGAGGAGGAGCGCACGGTCCAGCTCGTGCGGCACCTCGCGGCCTTCCGCGAGGAGCGCGCGCTTGCGGCGGAGGAGCTCGAGCTGGATGAACGAGAGCGGGTCGACGTACGGGTTACGGAGCTCGATCGAGCGCGCGAGCGTCGACGAAGGCGCGAGGACGTCGTCTTGGTCGAGGATGAGCCGCACGGCACGCGCGGCGCGACCGTGATCGAGCGCGATCTTCGTGAAGAGCCGCTGCCCGATGCTCTGGTCGCGCGTGAGCGCAGCGTAGCGACGCGCGATATCCATGTCCGCCGTCGCGAGCGAGACCGCGATGGCATCCAGTGTGGACGCGAAGAACGGCCACCGTGCGCGCATGCGTCGCGCGTAGTCCACGCCGCGCGTGCGGAGGAGATACGAGAGAGCGCGGCCCGTGCCGAACCAGCCGGGAACGATCTGCCGTGACTGCGTCCACGCGAAGACCCATGGGATCGCGCGGAGGTCGTCGAGCGTCTTCTTCTCCTTCTGCGTTCGGCGTGCCGGGCGCGAGCCGATGTTGAGGAGCGCGATCTCGGCGAGGGGCGTCGATTCCTCGTAGTACGTGATGAAGTCGGGGTCCTTGACGAGCTCGCGGTACGCTTCGAGGCTCTTCCGCGCGACCTCTGCGAACACCTCTTCTTCTTCGGCGAAGGAGGTAACGGGGGTGGGGGTGGCGGCGGCCGGCGCGGGCGCGTCGTCGAGGGAGGCGCGGAGAACGCCGCTCGTCGTGATCTCGAGGTTGCGCTCGGCGATCTCGGCGAGGAGGTACTTCCAGCCGAGCACCTCGCCCTGCTCGGTGAGCTTGAAGCGCCCGGCGATCGAGCCGTGCGGGAGGCTCTCGATCGCGCGCTGCGAGGGGCCGCCGCCGCGGCCGATCGAGCCGCCGCGGCCGTGGAAAATCTGGAGCTTCAGGCCGGCCTTCTTGGCGACGCGCACGAGCTCCTGCTGGGCCCGATACAGCGCGAACGACGACATGAGGATGCCCGCGTCCTTGTTCGAGTCCGAGTACCCGATCATGATCTCCTGCCGGCCGCCGCGGAGATCGAGGTAGCGGCGGTACGCAGGGTCAGCGGCGGCGCTCTCGACCTCACGCGGGCAGCGCTCGAGATCGTCGAGCGTCTCGAAGAGCGGCACGACGGAGACGTCGGCGATCCCCTTTTCTGGGCAGTACAGCCCGGCGACGCGCGCGAGGACGAGCGACGCAAGCATGTCGGTCTTGCCTTGCGCCATGCTGAGGATGAACGACTCGGCGCCGCCGCCTGCGGTGACGTCTCGAATGCGTGCCACGCCCTCGAGGGCGCTCATTCCCGGAGCATCGGGGCGCGGCGGAATACGTGTATCTTGCAGCGCTGCGGCGAGCTTCGCGTCGTCGAGCGGCGCGCCCGGGGCGAGCCAAAGCGATGTGCGCGCGGCCTCACGGACCCATTCGGCGCCGACGCGCACGTCGAGCTTCGCGAGGTGGAACCCGAAGGTCTCGACTTGGCGCACGAGCGCGCGCACGTTGCGGAGCCCGCCACGCGAGCCGCGATTCTCCTCGAGCGACGTGGCGAGGAGCTCGAGGTCCCCGAGGAGCTCGGCGGGCGCGACGTAGGCGTGCGCCGGTGCGTCGAGGCGTGGTGCACCGGCGTGACGGGCGGCGAGGAGCGCGTCGCGGCGTGCTTCGAGGCGAGCCGCCATGAAGCGGAGCTTGCGGCGGTAAGGCTCGTCAGCGGTCGTCGTCTCGACGGCGAGCGCGTGCGCGGGCATCGCGGCGGCGTCGGCGGCAATCGATGTGGTGAGCGCCTCGGAGGCGGGCACGCGTCGCGTGCTCTGAGAGAGGATGTCACCGAGGGAGTCGATGGCGGCGAGGTAGTGGTTCACGACGCGCGTGGCCTGCGCGTACGCCGTGTCGAGGGTGACGGCGGGGGTGACGTTCGGGTTGCCATCCATGTCGGCGCCGACCCAGGAGCCGAAGCGGAGGATGGTGGGAATGCGCAGCGGGGAGGCGGGGGTGGTGGTGGGGGCGGGGGCGGCCGGCGTGCCGTCGCTGCCCTCCGTGGTGCGGCCCGCGCCGAACGCGGCGTTCGCCTCCTTCTCGAAGGCCTCGTAGAACCGCGGGATGAGCCCGAAGAGGACCTCCTCGAGGTAAAAGAGCGTGTTCTTCACCTCATCGCCGACGCGCGGCTTCTCGCGACGGATCTCGTCGGTCTGCCAGAGCGCGGTGACCTCTTCGCGGAGCTGCTCGTCGAGGCGGTCTTTCTCTTCGGGGGTGAGCTCGGTGCGCTCGCGGCGCACGAGCAGCTGCGCGATGCGTCGATGCTTGTCGAGCACGGTGCGCCGTTGCGCTTCGCTGGGATGAGCGGTGAAGACGAGGTCGATCGTGGTGCGCGCGAGGAGCTCTTCGAAGGAGGCGCGCGTCGTGCGTTCCGCGAGCTTCCGCAGCTCGAAGCCGAGCGACCCGGGCTGGAGCTCGCCGGCGCGTGCGTAGTCACGGCGGCGGCGCGTGCGATGGTGCTGCTCGGCGAGGTTCACGAGCTGGAAGTAGTGGGTGAACGCGCGTGCGACGCGCTCCGCCGTCGCGGGGTCGAGCGCCTCGACGGCCGCGCGCATACGAGCGGCGGCCGCGTCCCGGCGGCCCTTCTTACGGCGTTCCTTCGCGAGCGCGCGAATGGACTCCTCGAGCTCGAAGAGCGCGGTCCCCTCCTGCTCGACGAGCGTGTCCCCGAGCATGTGCCCGAGCGCCGAAATGTCTCTTCGTAGGGCCTCGAACGGGTCCGCCATGATGGTCGGCAGTCTCGCATGGCCGCGTGCATCGGCGGCGTGGCGGCGTGCCGCGTGCGGGCGGGGCGAGCGGGGAGGGGCGGGGCGAGAGGCGGGGAGGGGCGACGTCAGACGTGGGGACGAACGCGACGGCGGGCTCCGCGGCGCGCGTCGACGAGAGGCGCAGCGGGAGCGGCCGGTCGGGGGCGAGCGCCTCGGTGAGGGACGCCTGCGCCGGTAGCGCGTGCACCGAGGCGGGCCGATTGTTTAGCCGGCTAACGAATTCTCCGGCGGAGCACCCTTCGCGGTCGGTGAGCACCGTGACCCGCGGCGCGCCTCCGCAGGTTGGGGCGGGCGGCCAAGCGCGAGGACCCATCCGCGCCTTGCACGGCACCGCCTTTCCCGCAGCGTCCGAAAATTAGTTAGCCAGCGAACGATCGCCTGAGCCGACCGGACGGTCGTCGTGCCGCCGCGCATCCAGCGGGCTTTGACCCGTAGCCGAGGGGCGCATCCCGCGGGCTTTGACCCGCAGCCGACGGGCGCACCCGAAGTCGGATCGCCGCAGTGCGCGGCAAGTGATCGGTCGTGCGCGTAGGAGCTGATCGCGGCGAGGGCGCGAGCGCGCGAGCGAGGAGGGGCGCGGCAGGCGGCGTGCCGCGACCCGGTCGGGGTGGGTCTTGGCGGGCCCGACCTCGCGCGCCGCCGGCGGCGCGGCCGGTCGTGGCGGGTGCGGCGCCGGCGCGGCGGGTCGTGGGCGGCCGCAGGGTGCGGCGGCCGGTGCCGCCGGTCGCGGCGGTGGCCGGGTCGCAGCAACGCCCCGTCCTGGCGCATGCGTGGACCGCGCTGAACACGGCACCGGTCCTGCGCCGGTTGCAGAAGGCTCGTGCCGCATCGGGCGTGCGCGGAGCTGCGTCGCCCGCTTGCACGGGTGGCGTTCCGGACATTTTATCGCCCTGATTCAAGAGGGGACGCCGCTCGCGAACCCGCGTTGGCACACCCGCATCCAAGGCCGAACGTCTGTGCCAGCGGCACACCGCACGTGTTGCCCTCGCGTCCATGCGCGTAGCGACGCCGCCGGCACGGGAACTCCAGGACCAGGCGCCGCCCGCGAGCGACGCCGCGTATGTCGCGTGCTCCGCGTCAGCGCGCGCCGCGCGCTCACTCGCGTCGGCGGCGTCGACGCCGTCAGCGCCCCGCGCCTCCGCCGCGGGCGGATCCGGACGTTCACGAAGCGGCTGAGCAAGCGAAGCCGAGGACAAGCCCTCACTGCGCTCCGGAACGAGCGGCCTCGTCCTCCTTCGCGAAGCAGCTGAACAAGCTGCTGCAGCGCACGAAGGGGACGTGGATGCTGCGCGAGGGGTGGAAACGTCACGGCCTCCTCCTACCCACGGAGCGCCCCGCGCCGCGAAGGTGAGCGGACCGGCGCACGCCATACGGGTGCCGACGAGAGGGCGCGCGGGGCCGCGCCCGCGGCGGAGAGCTCGGTCGCAGCTCGAGGCTCCCGCGCCGCGGCTCGAGGCGACCCGCGAGTCGGTCCGCGACGACGGCTGAAGCGGCGAAGCCGGCCATCGCGCCCGCTCGCTCGCCGCCGCGCGCGCCGCCCACCACCCCCACAAATCACCGTGCGCGGGGATCCAGCGACTCGCGCCTCGCTTCACCGACTTGGTTCAGCGCCACCACCGTCAGGAAGAGGAAGACGCCGGGGAACAGGAGGAGCCACCACGCATGCGGGGCATCGCGGTATTCGCTCATCGTTTCGCCCCACGAGGCGGCGCCGCCCGGGACGCCGATGCGCAGGAAGTCGAGCGACGCCTCGATGAGCATCACGGCCGGCAGCCCGATCGCCCCAAGCACGACGAGCTGCCCTCGCACGTTCGGCACCACATGGCGGCGCAGCACGCGGAGCGGGGAGGCGCCGAGAGCTCGCGCGGCGAGCACGTAGTCGCGCGTGGCGACCTGCACGACCTCCGCGCGGACGAGGCGCGCCACCTCGGGCCAGCGCGTCAGCGCGATCGCGAAGAACAGCGTCACCAGCGTCGCGCGCGGAACCGCCGCTTGGATGCCCAGCACCAGAACGAGCGGCGGAAACGCGCTCACCGTCTCGATCGCGCGCCCGACCAGCGCGTCCGTCGGCCCCGCGAACGCCCCCGCGAGCGACCCCAGCGCGCCGCCGAGCAGCAGCGACGCGATCACCGCCGCGAGCGCGAACACGAAGTAGCTCCGCGTCCCGTGAACGACGCGCGCGAACACGTCTCGTCCGTACAGATCCACCCCGAACGGGTGCCCCGCGCCCGGAGGCCTCGCCGCGCGCCCTGCGGCCGGCCCTTGCTCCCCAATGCCCGGCGCCACGCTCGACCGCGGCCCGTGAGGCACGAGCGGCGAGATCTTCCACGTGCTCTCCGCCGCCACGCGTGCGCCGCCCAGCGCCACGAGCTCCGCCGGCTGCGTCACGTTCGGCAACAACCAGAAGCGCCCATTCAAGCGGCACGCAATCGGGAAATCGCTCGCCAACATGTCGGCGAACACCGCGAACAGCACGAGCACCGCCGCGGCGACGACACCGAGCGCGCCGAGCCGCGACCGCAGCGACCCGAGCGGCCCACCGAGCTCGCCACGCGTCGAGGGAACACGCAACGGTGCGCGCACGCCGGCGTCGCCGCGCGAATCGCGGCGCTCCTGCTCCATGCGGCGCGACGTGCGCGCGAGAAGGAGCGGGATGCTCTCGCGATTCGGGTCTCCCGGGAGCTCGCTCATGCGATGCGCCTCGTACGCGTCTGCTGCTCGCGCACGCGCGGGTCGAGGAGGCCGTACGCGACGTCGCTCGCCACGAGGCACGCCGTCGTCACCACCGCGCAGAGCAGCGTCACCGCCACGATCCACGCTGCGTCGCGCGACTCGATCGCGCGGAGCGTCTCCCAGCCGATGCCGCGAATACCGAAGACCTCCTCCACGACGAATGCCGCGCCGACGAGCGCGGGGAACTGCACGCCCGCCAGCGTGACCGTCGGCACGAGCGCGTTCCGAAGCGCATGCACCACCGCAACGCGCAGCGTGCGTGCACCCTTCGCGCGCGCCGCCCGGATGTACTCCTGCCCGAGCGACTCGATCATCGACGCGCGCTGTTGCTGCGTCATCACGGCGACCGACACGCTCGCGAGCGCGAGCACCGGAAGCACGAGCCCTGCGTCACTCGCGCGCCCGAACGACGCGAGCAGCTCCGCGACGAGGAAGGTCGGCACCGAGTAGAACGCGAGGAGCACGAGCGCCGTCGCGTGATCGATGGCGTGCCCTCTCCGCCATGCCGCGACCACGCCGAGCGGAATGGACACCAGCACGCTCGTCAGCAGCGCGAGGAACGCCATCCCGAGCGTCACCGGCGCGCGCGAAACCAGCTTGTCGAACACCGGCATGCCGTCACGGGTGGAGAGGCCGAGCTGCCCGGTGGCGGCGCCGAGCACCCACTTCGCATAACGCGTCTGCGCGATGCTGGCCGTCACCTTCTCTCCGCCCTGCAGCGCGACGAAGTCCGTTTCGTGGACGTACCACCACGACTGCCAGTCGGAGACGACGGCCCGGACCTGCGAGGCGTCCATCTCCGGCTTCACCAGCGAGTCGCGCGCGGTCACGTGCGAGGCGAGGCGCGTCAGGCGTACGAGGACGTCCTTGTCCTTCGTCGCGCGCATGCCGTCGACCAGCTGGCGCAGCGCAAACGTGTCCGTGATCCGCAGCTCTTCCTCGCGCTGGTCGGTGCCGCGCCGCACGAGGCGTTGCACCTCGCGTCGCACGGCGGGCTCGGTGAAGTCGACGGAGCGGTCCTCCCAGAAGCGCTCCCAGAACAGCGCGGCGCGATCGGGATCCGACAGATCGCGCTCCTCGCCGACGCCCATCCGCAGCGCGATCGGCCGGAGCGCGAGGGCGATGCGTCCGCGCGGGCCCGGCGGGATGTCGTCGAGCCTCGGAAGCAGATACGGGAGGCCGGCGCCGCCGATCTGCGCGATGCGTCGCTCGCAAAGCGCGGCCTCCGGGCTTTCGGTCACCATGTGCGCGATGCACTCGTCGATGCGCGTCCGCACGTCTTGCGGGTCGACGTTCACGAAACGCGGCAAGTCGAGGAAGCGCGCACGCCTCAGCTCGCCCAAACGCACGCGCGCATCGACGTCTCCCGACGCGAGAGCAGGAGTATCCGCCTCGGGCTCGGGCAAGAGCGTCGTCAGCAAGAAGACGACGAGCGACACGCCGAACAGCGTAGGGATCGCCCAAATGGCGCGCCGGAACGCGAACGCGAGCATGCCGCGGAGAACCATAGCCGAGGAGCCGTGCTAAGAGGTCAGGCGCTACAGGGCGCTCCTCGAAATGATTTCTCTCTCCAACGTCAGCAAGCAGTACGGCGGACAGATCCTGTTCGTCGAAGCGTCGTTCTTCCTCGGTGACAACGAGAAGGTCGGGCTCGTCGGCCCCAACGGCGCAGGCAAGAGCACGATCTTCCGCCTCATCACGGGCGAGGAGCAGCCGGACGACGGCGTCGTCGACCGGCCGAAGCGCACCACCATCGGGTATTTCCGGCAGGACGTCGGCGATCTGAAGGGCAGGAGCGTGCTCGCGGAGACGCTGTCCGGCGCGGGCGAGGCCGGCCGCCTCGGCGAGGAGATGAAGCTCCTCGAAGCGAAGATGAACGACTACGAGGCGGCGGACTTCGCCGAGACGGTCGAGCGCTTCGGCGAGGTGCAGGTCCGTTTCCAGGAGCTCGGCGGCTACGACCTCGAGGCGCGCGCGCAAGCCATCCTCGCCGGCCTCGGCTTCGCGCCGGAGCAGGTCGCCGGCGACGTCGGCGCGCTCTCGGGCGGCTGGAAGATGCGCGTCGCCCTCGCGCAGATCCTCCTCGCGCAGCCGGACGCCCTCCTCCTCGACGAGCCGACGAACTACCTCGACATCGAGTCCATCCTCTGGCTCGAGCAGTTCCTGCGTGATTACCGCGGCGCGGTGCTGATGACGTGCCACGACAAGGACGTGATGAACCGCGTCGTCGACAAGATCATCGAGATCGATGCGGGCGACATCAAGAGCTACAGCGGCGACTACGATTTCTACGAGCAGCAGCGCGCGCTCGCGATGGTCCAGCAGGCGGCGCAATACGAACGCCAGCAAGCCATGCTCGCGAAGGAGAAGGCGTTCATCGAGCGCTTCAAGGCGCGCGCGAGCCACGCCGCGCAGGTGCAGAGCCGCGTGAAGAAGCTCGAGAAGATCGAGAAGATCGAGCCGCCCCGCCGCATCATCGAGAAGACGTTCGACTTCAAGCCCGCTCCCCGGAGCGGCGACGACGTCATCAAGGTCGAGAACGTCGCCAAGAAGTACGGCGACAAGGTCGTGCACGGCGGAACGAGCCTCCTCGTCCGGCGCACCGAGCGCTGGGCCGTCATGGGTGAGAACGGCTCCGGCAAGACCACCCTCCTCAAGATGATGGCGGGCGCGCTGAAGCCCGACGCCGGAAGCGTCACCATCGGCGCTTCCGTCACGATGGGCTACTTCGCCCAGCACCAGATGGAGCAGCTCACGGCCGACCGCACGGTGATCGAAGAGCTCGTCGCGCACTCGCCGACGACGAACCTCGGCACGCTGCGGAACCTCGCCGGCGCGTTCGGCTTCCACGGCGACGACCACGACAAGCCCATCCGCGTCCTCTCCGGCGGTGAGCGCGCGCGCCTCGCGCTCGCGAAGATCCTCTTCGATGCGCCGAACCTGCTCGTGCTCGACGAGCCGACGAACCAACTCGACATCGTGACGAAGCGCGCGCTCGTCAAGGCGCTCGCCACCTACGAGGGCACCATCGTCTTCGTCTCGCACGACCGCATGTTCCTGCGCTCGATCGCGACGCGCATCCTCGAGATCCAGAAGGGCGGCCAAACCCACCTGTACGGCGGGTCGTACGACGAGTACGTCGCATCGACGGGGCGGGAAGCCCCCGGCATGCGTCAGGCGAGCTGAGCCGACTCGACGTAATCGTTCCACGCGGACAAACTTACTCGGCGCAAAGTCGCGCCGCGGGGTACGGTCTCGTAATGGCCACGTTCCAGCTCCGTGCAGTAGGCGAGAGCTCCTGGCCGCCAGGTCGCGCGCGCACAGCCGCTCTCCGCGTGCTCTCGCGTAGGGCCGCGCAGTGAGCGCGTCCTTGCCGCTCCGCGTCGTCGTCCTCTACCTCGAGGACGACGACGATTTCCGCTTCATCCAAGCGACCGCTCTCCGCGCGGAGGGCTTCGTCGTCCACGAGGCTCGTACGATCGCCGAGGCGCGCGCGCTCCTCGCGACGGCGGACCCGGACCTCGTCCTCACCGACCGCACGCTCCCCGACGGCGACGCGTGGCGTGACTTCGTCCCGCGCGTGCGGGCGCACCAGGGCGAACGACACATCCCCGTCATCACCATGTCCGGCGACGCATCCCCCGCGGCCGCGACGCTCGCCGTTCACGCCGGGTGCGACGTGTTCCTTCCGAAGCCGGGATCGCTCGACGTCCTCCTCGCTCACATGGGCCAGCTGACGGCGCGCCGGTCACGTGGCGCCGTCGACACCGACTAGGGCGACTGTGGTGCGGGCCGCCGCTTCGCGGAGATGCCGAAGATGGGCTGCGCGCTGTGCGCGGCGACTGCCTCCGTGAGCATTCCGAACGCGGCCGACTTGCCGTCCTTCCGCGGACGGTAGAGCGCGCGCATGTCGGGATCCCGCTCGAACACCGCGGACCAGAGGTGCACGCCGTCGGCGGGTCCGGTGAAGAGCACGCCCTCGGGCGCAACGGCCAGGAAGAATCCCGCGATGACCGCCTTCTGCGCCGCGGGCTTGAAGTACATGAGCGTGTTGCGGCACGCGAGAAGGTCGAGCTGCCGGAACGGCGGGTCGCGCAGGAGGTCGTGCCGCGCGAAGATGACGGTGCGCGCGAGCTCCGGGCATACGGTGAACGCGTCGCGGCGCCGGTCGAAGTAGCGCGCGAGGAGCTCCGCCGGAACGTTCCTGACTGCGAACGGGGCGTATTCGCCGCGGCGCGCCACCTCGATGGCTTCTGCGCTCACGTCCGTCGCCAGGATGCGAACGTGCTTCCGCACCGGTTCGATTCCGACCGCGTCCGCGAGGAGGATCGCGAGCGTGTACGCCTCGTCGCCGCTCGCGCAGCCGGCGCACCAGATGCGGACGCGTTGGCCATTGCGAACGCGCGCGGCGAGCGGTGCCACGACGGTGCGCGCGAGGTCTGCCCACTGCTCCTCGTCGCGGAAGAACTCCGTGCGATGCACCGGAATCGAGATGCAAAGATGCGCGTGCTCGTCGGGATCACTCGCGAGCCGCTCGCTGTATTCCGCGAAGCTCCGCGCGCCGATTTTCGTCATTCGCTGACGAATGCGACGGAGCAGGCTCATCTCGGCGTAGGCGTCGAATGCGAGCCCTCCGCGGGCTGCGAGCTCGGCCACGAGCGCGCTCGCGCCAACGTCATCGTCCCCGTCGGGTCGATCGTTGCCATCGGGCGCGAGAGAATGTTGCACTCCTAGAGGCTCGCGCGGGAGCGGTGCGCGCGATGTCCCGGACACACGCGCCGGACGTCCGTGCTTTCACGGACGCGCTGCGCCGCCGCTGCCGCGCAGCTCGCGAGCGTGCAGACGCCGGCCGCCAGCTCGGAAGCGACGCCGTGCGCGCGCTCGAGCGCTCAGTCGTCGGTCAGCCAGCCGCGTTGTACTGCGTAGCGCACCACCTCGGCGCGAGTCTTCAGCGCCAGCTTCTCCATCGCCCGTGCGCGATACGTCTCGAGAGTGCGCGTCCCGACGCTCAGCGCCGCCGCGATTTCTTTCATCGCGTGCCCCTGCGCAATCATGCGAAGCACTTCGCCTTCACGCTCGCTGAGCTCGTGGGTCACGTTCGCGCCCGGACCTTGGCGACCGACCCCGACTTGCGCGGCGATGGAAGGATCGAGGTAGACGCCACCGCCCGCGACGGCGCGTATTGCGCGGACGAGGTCTTCGCCGGTGGTGCGCTTCAGCACGTATCCAGACGCGCCGGCCCGCAGCGCGAGCTCGGCATACCCGCGCTCTTCGTGGGCGGTCAGCGCAAGCACCTTCACCTCGGGGCACACCTCCTTGATGCGCTGGGTGCTCTCGGCGCCGCCCACGTTCGGCATCGAGAGATCCATGATGACCACGTCGGGCCGCAGCGCCTGCGCGCGCTCCAACGCTTCCACCCCGTCGCATGCTTCGCCGACGACCGTCATGTCGGGCTGGCCGTCGATCAGCGCCTTCAAGCCTCCACGCACGATCGGATGATCGTCGGCCAGAAGGATGCGGAGCGTGGTCATGGGCGAATCAACCATACCAGTGTGACGCGGCGCCTGCGCGACGCCAGTGCAGACGACGCTCGCGTCGCCGACGCGGCGCCGGCGCCGACGGATCGACCGCGAGCGTCAGGCGACGCCGACGCGTGGCGAACGACCGAAGACGCCATCGGCGTGCGTTCGCGCAAGGACGCGCGTGCTCGGCGGCGCGGTCAGCTCCACGATGGGAACGGGTCCGCCCTCGCGCGCCGCCTGCTCGCGCACGAGCTCCGCGAGCAGAAGCCAAGACGCGATCGGGACCTTCCCGCGTCCGTGCTCCCAACGGAGCACGCTCTCCAGCGGGACCTGCACGAGGCGCGCGGCCTCCTCGACGTCGAGATTCATGCTCCGCCGCAGGCATCGGAACGTGTCACCGTTCGCCGGACCGAACAGCGCGACGTGCGTAGCGACGGCACGCTCGAACGCGAGGACCGCGTCGACCGGAATCGGCGCGAAGTCGCACGTCGTGCAGCGCGCGAATGGGATCTTCGTCGTGTACGTGCGCCCGTGCCAAGTCCGGGAGATCTCTCGGTCGCAGCGCGCAAGCGTGCGCGCTCCGCAGTTCGTGCAGACAACGTTCATCGTGGCCCTCGTGCCCCGTTCCGCCGCCCCTCCGGCGCGAACGCGGGACTGCCGCTTCAAGCATGGTCCGTGCCGGTTCGCGCCTACCGCCTCCGCGCGGAACGACGCACCGAGTGTGAACGCCGCAGCACGCTCGGAGGAGTGTGGCGTTTTGGCGTACCGTCGCTCGGCGCGCCTCTGGAAAACACCAAGGGGTGCCCTGTCCGTGAATGCCCGGACGTGCGCTTGTCCGGGAAAAAACGCCGCGAATTCGCGTGTGGCCGGTTGAATGAAGGCGCGTACCGGACGATGCTCCGACCCCCATGCCGAATCGTGACATCGTCGTCGTCGGAGCCTCGGCAGGCGGCGTCGAAGCGCTGAAGTCGCTCGTCTCGCAGCTGCCCGCCGACCTGCCGGCGACGGTGCTCGTCACGGTTCACGTCCCGGCGAGCTCGCGGAGCGTCCTCCCGGACATCCTCGCACGAGCGCGGACGCTACGCGCAGTGCACGCCACGGACGGAGCGGCGCTCGAGCGCGGCACCGTGCTCGTTGCGCCGCCTGACTTCCACCTTCTCGTGCACGACGGCCGTGTCCGCCTGAGCCGGGGCCCACGTGAGAACGGACACCGGCCTGCGGTCGATCCGCTCTTCCGATCGGCCGCGCGGTGGTATGGGACGCGCGTCATCGGCGTCGTCCTCTCGGGGGCGCTCGACGACGGCACGAACGGCATGCTCGCGGTGCGTGCACGCGGTGGAGTCTCCGTCGCGCACGACCCCGCCGACGCGCTCTACCCCTCGATGCCGCTCAGCGTGATCGAGCGCGTGGGCGCCGACCACGTCGCGGCCATCGACGAGATGGGCGCCCTCATCGACCGCCTCGTCCGCGAGACCGTAAACGCCGTCCCACCGGAGGTACCTGCCATGGCTGAAGCGGAGACCGAAGACGAAGACATGGCCCCGGAGATGGGGACCGCCCCGACCGGCCCGGCGTCCGCGTTCACGTGCCCGGAATGCCATGGAGCTCTCTGGGAGCTGCAGGACGGCGAGCTCGCGCGTTACCGCTGCCGCGTGGGCCACGCCTTCGCGCCCGACAGCTTGATGGCGTACCAGGGGGGCCACGTGGAAGAGGCGCTCTGGACGGCGTACCGTGCGCTCGAAGAGGCGCGGGCGCTCGCCGAGCGCCTCGCCGAAAAGGCGACGCGAGCGGGGCTGAGCGACGTGGCGCGCCGCTACGCAGAGAAGCAGGAAGACGCAAAGCTACGCGCGGAAGTCATTCGGCGCGTCCTCGTGAGTGACCCCGGGCGCGAGCTTCGCGGTGACTCGGCGGACGCGAGCAACGGAAACGGAACGTGGAGTGAACGCTAGACGGACCAGGTGATCGATCGTGAGCATGGATAGCGAAGAGGCGGCCCTCGATGGCGCACCGGACGGAGCGGGCCCGAGCACGCCGGCGGAAGCACCCGAGCTCGACGGCTTCGAGGAGCTCCTCGAGTACCTTCGGCGTACGCGCGGGTTCGACTTCCGCGGCTACAAGCGGGCGAGCCTCACGCGCCGCGTGCAGCGGCGCATGCAAACGGTCGCGGTGACCTCGTGCGCGGACTACATCGACTATCTCGAGGTGCGCCCGGACGAGTTCCCGCAGCTCTTCAACGCCATCCTCATCAACGTCACCGCGTTCTTCCGGGACGGCGCGGCTTGGGAGGCACTCTCCGCGCAGCTCCGCGCGATCACGGCAGCGCGCCGCTCTTCGGAGGGGATTCGCCTCTGGTGCGCGGGGTGCGCTTCCGGCGAAGAGGCGTACACGCTCGCGATGGTCGCCGCGGAGATCATGGGCGTCGAGGCTGCGGCGCGGCGTGTGAAGATCTACGCGACCGACGTCGACGAGGAGGCGCTCGCGCATGCGCGGCTGGCGACGTACACGGCGCGCGCGGTCGAAGGTCTGAACGCTTCGGTGCTGGAGAAGTACTTCACGCGCGCGGGGCAGCTGTACGTGTTCCACAAAGACCTCCGGCGTACGGTGATCTTCGGACGCCACGATCTCGTGCAAGACGCGCCGATCTCGCGGGTCGACGCGCTGACGTGTCGCAACACGCTCATGTACTTCAATGCGGAGACGCAGACGAAGATCGTCGAGAAGCTCCATTTTGCGCTCGCTCCTGACGGCGTTCTCTTCCTCGGCAAGGCCGAGATGCTGCTCACCCATACCGACCTCTTCACGCCCATCGACCTGAAGCTGCGGCTGTTCGCGCCCGCACGACGCGACTCGCGGACGCGCGAGCGGATGCTCGCGCTGCAAGCCCGGAGCATGCCGGCGCTGCCGGCGCCGGCGGCCGACGCGGCTCTCACGCGGGTCGCGTTCGAAGCGCTTCCAACAGCCGCGGTGGTGCTCGACAGTGACAGCCGCGTCGCACTCGTGAACGCGCGAGCGGCAGCGCTCTTCGTGCTTCGCCCCGAGGATCTCGGACGCCCCTTCCACGACCTCGAGCTGTCGTACCGGCCCGCGGAGCTCCGTACCTGCATCGACAAGGCGCGGGCAGAGCAGCGTCCCGTCGTACTGAAAGGCGTGGAGCGCGTCGTCGGCAGCGAAAAGGCCTACTTCGACATCGAGGTCTCGCCACTCACGCTCGACGACGCCGGCGTCGGCGTGCAGCTCGCCTTCAGCGACGTGACGACGGTGCACCGGTTGCAGGAGGAGCTGCATCGCGCGCAGGCCGAGCTGGAGGCTGCGCAAGAGGAGCTCCAGTCGGCGAGCGAGGAGCTCGAGACGACGAACGAGGAGCTGCAGTCGACCGTCGAGGAGCTCGAGACGACGAACGAGGAGCTGCAGTCGACGAACGAGGAGCTCGAGACGATGAACGAGGAGCTCCAGTCCACGAACGAGGAGCTCCAGACGATGAACGAGGAGCTCCGGCAGCGCGGAGACGAGCTCAATCAGGTGAACGGCTTCTTCGGCGCGATCCTCGCGAGCCTGCGGGTCGGCGTCGCCGTGCTCGACGAACAGCTCCTCGTGAAGGCGTGGAACGGAAAGATGGAGGACCTCTGGGGAATGCGTGCCGACGAGGTCGACGGGAAGAACTTCTTGAACCTCGACATCGGCGTGCCGCTTGCAGAGCTCCACCCCTCGATCCGGGCGGCGCTCGCGTCGCCTCGTGAGGAGGGCGCGCGCGGCGACGAGGAGCGCACGCTCGATTGCACCAATCGCCGCGGCAAGCCGGTGCGCTGCCGCGTCACCGTCAGTCCGATGCGCGCCACGTCGAACCGCGGCGCGCTCGTGCTCTTCGAAGAAGTAGGGGGTGCGTGATGAATGCGACGAAGCACACGCAGCGCGCGACGTTTGCGCTTCGCGGCAAAGTGATGGTCTCCAAGGTGAGGGAGTTCTCCGACGAGCTCCGGGCGCACCGCGAGCGCCGCCTGTCGAAGGCCCCTCCTGCCGTCGCCGGAGCGGCTCGCCCTCTGGAGCACGACGACGCCCTCGCCGAGCTCGACATGCAAGAGGCCGAGTTGTCTGTCGCAGAGGAGGAGCTCCGGGTGCAAGTCTCGGAGCTCGAGCGCCTCGCCGGCCGTCTCGCCGTCGAGAAGGACAAATTCGAGGAGCTCTTCGCGCTCGCGCCGGACCCGTACTTCGTGACCGATCGCCTCGGGGTCATTCGCGAGGCGAACGCGGCGGCGAGCACCGTCCTCGGGGTCGAGCCGCGCCACCTTCGCCGGAAGCCACTCGCGATCTTCATCGATCACGGCCACGTGGGCCGGATGCGCGAGGCGATCACACGGCTCGAGGCGGGAGCGGCGATCGCGTTCGAGGTCATGATGACGCCGCGTTCCGGCGCGTCCGTGTGGGTCGAGCTCCGCGCACGGGTGAGTCGCGACGGGCACCGAATCTCGTGGATCGCCCGCGACGTGACGAGCCGGAGGGCAAAGGCGGAGACGCTCACCGTCACGAACGCCGAGCTCGAGGAGCGCGTGGCCGAGCGCACCGAACAGCTCGCGCGCGCGCTCCGCGACAAAGAGGAGCTGCTCGCGCGCGAACGGTCACTCACCGAGGAGCTCACGGCGGCGAACCGCGCGAAGGATCGCTTTCTCGCCATCCTCTCCCACGACCTACGGTCCCCGATCAATGCGGTGCTCGGCTGGACGACGCTGCTCCGTCGCGAGCTCCTTCCGATCACGACGCGGAATCGAGCGCTCGCGACGATCGAGCGGAACGCGCGCGCGCAGGGGGAGCTCGTCGATGCGCTCCTCGAGGTATCGCGCGTAGCGGCGGGCAAGATGCAGCTCGCCCTCCGCAACGTCGACCTCGGCGAGCTCGTGCGCGAGACGGTGGAGAGCGCAGCGCCCATCGCCGCCGAGCGGGGCATTGCGCTGGTGGACGAGACGAACGGCGCCTCCCCGACGGTGCTCGCCGATCCCGCGCGCATTCGCCAGGTCGTCTGGAACCTGCTCTCGAACGCGCTGAAGTTCACGGGGGCAGGCGGTACGGTGAGGGTCGCGCTGGCGGTGCACGACGACGAGGCGCGCCTCTGCGTGACGGACACCGGGCGGGGCGTACCGGCGGCAATGCTCCCTCGCGTGTTCGATCTTTTCCGGCAGGGAAGCCAGGGCTCCGAGCCGTCACAGCGTGAAGGGCTCGGTCTCGGCCTCTACATCGTCCGCCAGCTCATCGAGATGCACGGCGGACGCGTCGTCGCGCGGAGCGACGGTGAAGGAAAGGGCGCTTCGTTCCACATCACGCTCCCGGTCCGCGATTTCGCCCCCGACTCACCGCGCGTTTCGCAGGTCCGCGAGAGCACGCGATCGTTCGAAACTGACGGTCGCCTCGACGGCATCCGCGTGCTGGTCGTCGATGACGACGAGGACGCGCGGGAGATGGTGTCGATGATCCTCGACCGCGCCGGTGCGGAGGTGCTCTCGGTCGGTGACGGCGTCGCCGCGGTCGACGCATGCGCCGCGTTCGCTCCCGATCTGCTTCTCAGCGACGTCGATCTTCCTGGGATCAACGGCCACGAGCTCGTGCACCGGCTCCGGTCGGGCAACGGTGGCCATCTGCCGGCCATCGCAGTCACCGGCTTCGCTTCCCCTTCCGACGCGAAGCGCGCGATCGAAGCCGGCTTCGACGCGCACCTCGGAAAACCGCTCGCTGCCGGGGATCTCCTCGAGGCGGTCCGAACGGTCCTCGCCGACGATCACCGATAGTCAGGGCAAGAGGCGCTCGAGCTCGCGGCGCGTCACGGCGTAGCACGCGCAGCTCGTGTGCTCGAGCACCTCACGGTCGACGCTCCGGACGCCGAGCACCTGCGCGAGGAACTCGTGCGTGAGCGGGAGGTCGTCGCCCACGACCCGGTCGTGCGTCATCAGCAACCAACGGGCACAGCGCTGCTCGACGTCGTGGCATCGGTTGCACCCGGCGTTCTGCGCGAGCTGCGAGAAGAGCGCGTGATGCGCGAGCTCGACCTCGTGCAAGTGAGGCACAAGCGCGTCTCGGTCCCGCTTCGTGAGCGCGTCGAGAATGCGGTTGCCGAGCTTGCCAGAGGTCTGCTGCGCGTCCTTCCGGCCGACGAGGGCATGCGGATCATGCCGGGCGAGGTCGACATCGCGCCTCCCGACGTGCATGTCACGGTCGAGCGCGCGTCGCGTCGCGCTCACCGCGGGCGAACGCGTACCGTTCGCGCGTCCCTCTGCCGACGTCCTCCTCCGTTCCCTCGCGGAGAGCTACGGATCGCGCGCGATCGGCGTCGTGCTCACGGGCAAGCTCAGCGACGGTGCGACCGGCGCACGTGCGCTGAAGGCGCGTGGCGGTCGCGTGCTCGTGGAAGAGCCGGCGTCGGCGGCCGAGCCGGGGATGCCGCGCGCCGCGCTCGCGACCGGCTGTGTCGACTTCGCGCTCCCGGCAGACAGCCTCGCTGCGGCTCTCGTCACGCTCGTGAGGGTGCCCGGCGCCGCCTCGATTTTCCAGGTGCCGCTGCCGCCGTGGGCGTCGGCCCGAGCCGACCTGACGGGCACGACGCGTGCTCCTCGTGACGCGAGGAGAACCGAACCATGAGCGAAGACATCCAGGGCAACGACCGTGTCGACGAGCCGGACCCGAAGCCGGGCATGAACCCCAGCGCGCACGATACGGAAGGTCAGCCCGAGACGGGCGGACCCGGCGAGAGCTCGACGGAGCCGCTGCCGGGCGGTGACCCGAAGCGTGCCCCCGCCCAAGGCAGCGAAGAAGGCGCGAAGCAGCGGCCGCCGTCCGACTCCTGAGCGCGGGCGCGGCGATCGCATCGACAGCAACGCGGCGTGAGGTTCAGAGTAGCCGCGCGCTGCGCGCTGCCGTGCCCCCATGATCATCGACGCCTATGCCGCCTGGGTCTATCGCGACGACCGCGCCGAGCGCGCGGGCGTCGCGCTCCGTGACGACCTCGTTCGGCTCGTACGCCGCGCGGCGGATGCCTCGGGCGCAGCGCGGCGGGCGGCGGCCGTCGATGCGCTCGTCGCATCGGGCACGCTCGAGGCCGGCTTGGCCGATGCGCGACATCCCTCGGCGAACGCGCTTGCGAGCGCATCCGACGCGATCGCCGAGGTCGTGCTCGGAGCCGCGCGCTCGCTGACCCACGTAGCCGCGTCGCTCGCGTCGCTCGACGTTCCCGAGTGCGTCGCGACGAGCACGCCGGAAGGCTTCGCGTACTACGCGCTCCATCCCGAGGCGTACGCGCGCGCGATGCGCGAGGTCGCCAAGGACGGGACGCGAGGCGTGCTCGTCGTCGGGTTGCGCTCGATCGGCACGACCCTCTCGGCCATCGCGCGCGCGGAGCTTGCTTCGCGCGCCATCGCGACGACGCGCATCACGGTCCGCCCGACCGGCGATCCGTACGATCGGAACCTCGCCTTTTCTTCCGAAGAGCGCGCGGCCGTCGCTCGCGCACGCGACGCAGGTTGGATCGTCGCGGTGGTCGACGAAGGACCTGGGATCAGCGGGTCGACGTTCCTCGCCGCCGTCGACGCAGTGGCCGCGGCCGGCGTTCCGCGCGAGCGCATCGTCATCGTGTGCGCCCACGCCCCCGCGGCGACGCGGCTCAAGGCGCGCGACGCTGCCACGCGCTGGCGATCCGTCCGGAGCGTCGTCGTCCCCTCCGATGTGCGCGTGCCCGAAGCCGCGGAGACGGTGGACGTGTCCGGAGGCGCGTGGCGAACGCTCGCGTACGCGGACGATTCGAGCTGGCCCGCCGTGTTCGCGCAATGCGAGCGCCGAAAGCTCCTTGCCGGCGACCGACTCTTCAAGTTCGAAGGGCTTGGACGCAGCGGCCGCGCGGCTCTCGCACGCGCCGAGGCTCTCGCGTCGGCGAAGCTCGCGCATGCGCCGCGCGACGAAGGCGATGGCTGGCTCTCGTATCCGTGGCTCGGCGCTCCGCTGACGCGCGAGAGCGTCGACGACGAGCTCCTCGCGACGCTCGCCGCGTACGTCGCACGCCGCGAGACCCTCTGCCCTGCGGAGACTTCGCCGGCCGATCTCGCGCCCATGGCTCAGAAAAACCTCCGCGTCGTTCTCGGCGGTGAGCACGAACCACCCGCGCTCGACGTTCGGAGCGCCGCGATCGTCGATGGCCGCATGGCTCCGCACGAGTGGGTGCGCGCGCCGGACGGACGCCTCCTCAAGGTCGACGGCGTCTCGCACGGCGACGACCACTTCTTCCCGGGGCCGACGGACGTGCTCTGGGACCTCGCGGGCGTCGTGGTCGAATGGGATCTCGCGGCGGACGCGGCGCAGCGGCTCTGCGTGCACTACCGCCGTGCGTCGGGCGAGGACGCGCGCGCGCGGCTCGTGGCGTGGGTCGTCGCGTATGCGGCCTTCCGCGCAGGCCTCACCGCGCTTGCGCACGCGTCGACGGCGGACGAGCAAGAGCGCGCGCGCCTCGGGCACGACCTCGCGCGCTATCGGAGTCGCGCGGCGGCCCCGCGCATCTGAAAAAAGTCTTCGTTCGTCCGACCTGAGCCTTCGCCACCGCACGGACGCGGCGACGCGACCGCATGCTCGCGCCGCGTGATCCGGCGCGTGCGTCCGGCCGATGGCCTGGCGGTGAGGACGACCGGCAGCACTGCGATCGAAGCGCCAGCGCCTTCGCGGTTGCGCACCCGTCACTCACGTCATAGATGCGGTCTTCGTCGTGAGGCGGCGGGCGCGGTGGGCGTGCTCGCCTGACGCTCGCGATCGGGGGGGCCCGATGATCGAACGAATGAGCTGCGCCTGCGGGCGGGGAGGTCGGCCGTGAGCGCCGACGAATCGCCCGCGCCGCCGCACGTTGCGTACGAGCGCCGCGTGCGCGAGTTCGCGATCCAGCTGCAATCGCAGCGCGGACGGCTTGCGGCGCTCCGGCCAGACGCCACGAACGCTGCGGCGCACGTCGAGGAAGCGCTGGACGAACGCGCGATGCTGCTCCGCGCGTTCGAGGAGCTGCAGGTCGAGCAAGAGGAGCTCCGAACGGCGGAAGAGGAGCTCCGCGAGCAGGTGGACGAGCTCGCGCGGGTGAGCGCCACCGCGGCCGCCGACCGCGAGCGCTACCGCGAGCTCTTCGAGAATGCGCTCGACGGTCTCGTGATCACCGACCGCTTCGGGGTGATCCGCGAGCTCAACTCCGCGGCCTGCGCGCTCTTGGGCCTCGACTCGCGCGTGCTGCGCGGAAAGCAGCTCACCGCGTTCCTCGTCGATGATGCCGCCGGGTTTCGGCGCGTGCTCGATGCGGTCGGGTGCGGTGAGATGCAGGAGATCGAGCTCACCCTCCGCCGGAGCACCGGAGCGCGGACGGCGGTTCTCCTCCGCGGTGCGCTCTCGACGGTAGGGGGGCGGCTGCTCTGGACGCTTCGTGAGCTCGCGACGCAGGAGCCACGCTCGATCTCGGGGTTTTACGCGAAGGTGCCGCCGAGCGACGACCCGCAGCGCGTCGCACGTGACGCTCAGGAGCTCCTCTCGCGCGAGCGCCGCGTGCGCGAGCAGCTCGAACGCGCGAGCGCCGCGAAGGATCGGTTCCTCGCGATCCTCTCGCACGACCTCCGCGCACCTCTCAACGCCGTCCTCGGCTGGACGCAGCTTCTGCAGCGTGAAGTGCTGGATCACAACGCTCGAAAGCGCGCGCTCTCCACGATCGAGCGGAACGCGCGCGTCCAGCTCGCGCTCATCGAGGACATCCTCGACATCTCGAGGCTCACGGAAGACAAGCTGCAGCTCGTCCTCCAGCCCACCGACGTTCGTGCCGTGGTCGCGCGAACCGTCGAAGCGCTCGTGCCTGCGGCACAGGACGCCGAAATCGAGCTCGCCGCGGCGCTCGAACCCGGCGACTACGTGACGTTCGCGGACCCGAAGCGGCTCGGGCAAGTCGTCACCAACCTTCTCTCCAACGCGATCAAGTTCACGCTGCCGCGAGGGCGTGTGAGCGTCACCCTCGCACAGCGGGACAGCCGCGCCGAGCTCGTCGTCCGCGACACGGGGCGCGGGATCGATCCCGCGATGCTGCCGCACGTCTTCGAGCGGTTCAAACAAGAGGACTCAGGTGGAGCGGGCGGAGGCCTCGGCCTCGGGCTCTTCATCGTGCGGCAGCTCGTCGAGCTGCACGGCGGCACCGTCATCGCGGAGAGCGCAGGGAAGGGGCACGGGTCGGCGTTCACGGTCACGTTGCCGCTGCGGCCGGTCGAGGCTCCCGCGGCCAGCGAGGTCCGACTGCCCACGTCGGTCGCCGACCTCCACGGGATGCGCGTCGTCGTGGTCGACGACGACGACGACACGCGTGACCTCGTCTGCTTGCTGCTCGAGCGCCACGGCGCCGTCGTCGCGGGCGCGAAGGATACCCCGAGCGCGCTCGCCCTCGTCGACGCCTTCGGTCCAGACGTGGTCGTCAGCGACATCGGGCTTCCCGGCGAAGACGGCTATACGCTCGTGCGTCGCATCCGCGAGAAGCACCTCGGGATCGCGTTCGTCGCGCTGAGCGGTTTCGCCGAGAGGCGCCACGTCCAGCAGGCCTTTCGCGCGGGATTCGCCATGTTCCTGTCGAAGCCGGTCGACACGGCCGCGCTGCTCGATGCGGTCGCGAACGTCTCTGCCGCGCGCGCGTAAACGAGACGCGCGTGCGGTGACGCCCCGGGCACGCGTGCCGTGGGGCGTCGGCGCGCCTCGGGGCCGTGCACGGCTCGCTACGAATCACGCAGGCGCTCGCATGTCGTGCACACGAGCTCGCGTGCGAGCGATGCGCGCGCTTCTTGCTGACGGCTCGCGCACGGACGGGCAGACCCATCCGAGGAGGACGGACCATGAATACGGTACGCGACTACGGACAGAACGGCGGCAACGAGGTCGAGCAGCGCGAGGGACCGGTCGCTCGCGCGATCGAGACGCAGACGGCGAAGCTCCCGTCGGACCTCTTCCTCTGGGCAGCGGGAGCGGCGATGATCGGGTCGATCGCATTCCAGATCCTCGGCCCGAAGCCGAAGACGGGGATGTTCAACTTTCGCAAGGTCGAGGGACGCGCGCCGCTCGCCGGCTTCGTCGGCCAGTGGGTCCCGACGCTCCTCATCTTCGGGCTCTACAACAAAATCGTGAAGGTCGCCGGCTCCGACCGCATCAGCCGCTGATCCGCGGGCTCGCTTGGCCGGCACCTGCCCGCGACGAGCGATCCGCCTTTCGAGACGCGGTTCGCGTGCGCCCTGCACACGAGCCGCGTTTTCCATTTCGTCCGCGACACGCCCGCCCGCGAGCCGATGTCGGATGGGGGCGAAGGGCATCATGGCGCGGGACGCCGCCCCCAGCGGTTGCTTCGGCATTCCGCTGACATTTCCGACGATTCCGTCGTCGGCGCCTTCCTTGCGATGGCGGATCGCGGATGAGGATCCTCCACGCATTCGGGCTTGTCCTCCTGGTCTCGAGCGCGGCCTGCGTCGGCATCGTCGGCGGGGACGACACGTCGGCGGCAGAAAGCGAGGCGGCAGCAACGCCGTCCGTGTCGCTCCCTCTCCGGCGGCTCTCGAGGAAGGAGATCACGAACACGATCGGCGACCTCATCGCGATCGCGCTCCCGGCCGAGAGCGACGCCGTGAAGGCGGCGGTCGCGCCCGTCCTCGCCCGGCTGCCGGACGATGCGGTCGTGCCCGCCGCGGGCGAGGCGCGCGGCGGATTCCGTCGCGTGGACCAAGCGCTGCAGCAAGGACACGCCGACATCACGTATGCGGTCGCGACCGCGATCGGCGACCAGCTGACGAGCAGCCCCGCGCGTCTCGAGGCCGCCTTCGGTACGTGCATCAACGAGTCTCCGAACGACGCTTGCGTCACTTCGTTCCTCAAGCGTTTCGGTGAGCGCGTGTTGCGCCGGGCGGTCACCGACGAGGACGTTGCGTTCTACAAGACGCCGCTCGGCGGCGCGCAGGCGGTGGCGAGCTCGCTCGCCGACGTCGTCGCCCTTCTCTTCACGTCGCCGGACCTCCTGTACTTCGTCGAGCGCGCGGGCGGCGGCGACGCGACGGCTCGTACGCTCGACGCCTACGAGCTCGCCTCGCGGCTCTCGTACCACTTCTGGGCGACACTGCCCGATGACGAGCTGCTCGCGCACGCACGCAGCGGCGACCTCCTCCGGGACGACGTCTATGCGAAGGAGGTGCATCGTCTCGCAGCGAGCGACCGCGCGAGGCCGATGCTCGACGAGCTGTTCGGCGAGTGGTTGCGGCTCGAAGAGCTCGACCGACTGGACGCGCGCGTCGGCGAGCCCGTCTTCGACGCCTTCGTGAAGAGCGACGTTCCGACCGCGGCCTTGCGACAGAACATGTTCGCCGACGTGCTCGATGCGGCTGCGTGGGAGGCGCGCCGTGGCGGATCGATCGCCGATCTCCTCCGGAATCGGCGCTCGTTCGCGCGGACGTCCGACGTCGCGGCCATCTACGGCGTACCCGTCTGGGACGGCATCGGAGATCCGCCCGAGCCGCCGGAGCCTGCGCGCGCAGGTCTCATCACGCGCGCCGCCTTCCTCGCGAGCGGATCGGCGAACACCCGACCGATCATGAAGGGGCTGCGCGTGAGGATGGGTCTTCTTTGCGACAAGATCCCGCCGCCGCCGCCGGAAGCGGCTGCCACGCACGTCGAGCTCAGCCCGACGCAGACGACGCGGGAAGTCGTGGAGGCATTGACGCAAGCGCCCGGCACCTCGTGCTCCGGCTGTCACACGTCGCTCATCAACCCGATCGGGTTCGCGACGGAGGGCTTCGACGCGCTCGGGCGCGCGCGAAAGGTGCAAACCCTGTTCGACAAATTCGGCAACGTCATCGCCGAGCGCCAGGTGAATACCGTCACCGTCCCTCGGATCGTGCCGGGAGACGATCGCGTGGCGAACGACGCTCGCGACGTGACGCGTCTTCTCGTCGAGAGCCGCAAGGTCGAGGCGTGCTTCGCGCGCCACTACTTCCGCTTCGCGTTCGGACGGAACGAGACAGCTCTCGACGAGCCGCTCATCAAGGCGCTCGCGGAGGACGCGAAGGCGAAGTCCATCGCGGAGCTGCTCGAGTCGGTGGCGCTTCGCCCCGAGTTCAAATCGAAGATCACGATCAAGGAGGGCACGTGACAATCTCGCGCAGGCAAGTCCTACGAGGGGCATTCGGAGCCACGCTCGCACTTCCGTTTCTGCCTTCCTTGCTGGGCGCGGAGCGCGAGGCGCGTGCGGCGTACACCACCCGGAAGTTCTTCGTCAGCATGGCCACCGAGCACGGCGGCGC